>Ga0123340_1001482_pt1 | contig 19544 bp, 9 predicted proteins | sample SirMexnodulemix_FD_89961 | JGI IMG/M metagenome (GOLD analysis project Ga0123340, IMG submission 89961) | Root nodule microbial communities of legume samples collected from Mexico - Siratro Mexico nodule mix | ecosystem: Host-associated > Plants > Roots > Nodule | place: Mexico: Nepantla... | reverse complement strand
TTTTCTTTTTTTCCTTCCCCCCCCCCTTAATTTTCCAAAACTTCACCATACCCTTTTTTTATGGATTTTTTTTTTTTTTTTTTTTCCTGTTTCTTAGTTTAGTGTTACCCTGTTAACTTGTTTATTCCTCGCTTTTATTGGCTCTATCTTCTTCATTCGGTTATGTTTGAGGAACTGGTATTGGAACTTGAATCTTCTATCATCATTTGTGTAATCCTATTGTTTTGTAGACAACAAGAGTCCAGAAAACGGCGTTGTTTTACTTGATGCAAGGAATCTGTATGAAACAAGAATTGGGAAGTTTGACGTGCCAAATGTTGAGACTTTGGATCCACAAGTTAGGCAGTATAGTGATTTGTCCTCATGGATAGATGATAATGATGACCGGTTGAAAGGAAAAAATATCCTCATGTAAGTTTTCTTTTATGACATTTTGAGGGTGGTTCTAATTATGAAGTATGATATGATAGATTATGACGCAAGGACAGACTAATGTCCAAAATGTAAGACACGGTGATATTGCTCATATAAATCAACATGACAAAAGTCTTTATTGAAAATTAAGATTTTATAATTTATACTTTATAAAAAAAAATTGCTATAGTTTTCCTATAATAACAGCTCTCACAATAGAATTCCTAAATAAGAAACATATATCTTAGTAGTTTAAATAACTAGTTAAGTATTATGGACACAAGCCTAAAAAAATGAGTTCTGCATTATTTGTAATATAATTCGTTTCTTTTTAATTTCTTTTTTACCTTTTTTTTATGATAGTAGTGTCTAATAAGTGCTTACCCAAGAATAGATATTGGTTCACTTTCTTTACTTGAAGCCATGTCTAGGTTTTTGAGCTTAAAAGATATAAAAAAAGTGTCATAGGCACTATTCTACAGATTTGTTGGTGCTTCCTATCTGATCAGTGATTTGGGGGTAGTGTTTTCCATGTTGCAATCATTTTGTGCTTTAGTAACTTGTAATTACTTATCCTATGGTTTCACTGATTGATTGCAGGTATTGTACTGGTGGAATTCGGTGTGAGATGGCATCAGCATATATTAAGTCTAAAGGTGCTGGGTTTGAGAATGTGTTTCAGGTATAGCCTGATTTTTCTTTTCTCTACCACCCCTTTTGAAAACAAAATTGATCGTTATGCAATGGAAATGTATTATGTTCACAAGGTGTTCATATTGCCACAGCTAAGCACCTTATAAAAGAGCCTATGAAGTCATAAGGTCCTTGGTATTAGTGTGTGATGGAATACCTACTGTGGGGTGTTGAAATATTGTGGTTGAGGTGTACCCTTTTATAAAAATTTGCAATAAAACATGATCAAGAATAGCCTTAAAGCTGATTAGCAGTATTTCTCATAATTTTGTATTAATTACAGTTATTTGGTGGCATACAACGGTATTTGGAGCAATTCCCAGATGGTGGGTTTTTCAAAGGAAAGAATTTTGTGTTTGACCACCGGTATGCCCCTTTTAATTCTCAAATCATGAATTTGGCCGTATCTTGTAGTGATTAGAATATTGATGTTATGTTAAATTCTTTGGTTGTCAGTGTTTGTATTTTGGTAACAAGAGTTATAGTGGTAGATATTTTGTTTTTGGAATGATAAGGGTCAAAGAACTGCAAATGGAATAATTTAAGCTTCATGACACTATAACCATTTCTCTTTGTTTTTGGATCGAAGGTATAGTTAACCTCTATGTAACATATGTAGGATATGTGTATGTATCTCATACTACAAAAGGATTTAATACATGTAATATATATATGTATGAATGTGTGTGTGTGTTATTGTTATAATTATAGAAATAAGGGGTTGATCTTATATAATTAATAATATCTGGATTATATATGTATTATTAGAAATGTTTTTATTTATTCTCGTATTATATCGTTATTATAATTATGCTGATCTAAATAAGAACATATTTCTTGGACATTACTAAAAAAGAAAGAAAAAAAATTATAATTCATTGTCATCATAAATTACTTCCTATTTTTTACAAATAGGAGTAGTACCATCGATATTGTTCATTTCTTGAAATCATCACTAAACAGCACGGTTTTCTATTTTTTTGTTCATCAAGTATACATGATTGTATGTCCCATGTAACTTGATTGTACTTTGACAATTCTTTTTAAAAGGGTTGAATACTTATCCAATACATGTGAGTATGGTATTGGAAACTCCGGCTAACCTTACAAAGTTCAAATGTTTGATTTTATCTGTGAACTGGGTCCTTCTCTACAAATAATGTTTTTATGCTATTCCTTGATTTTAATTTTCCCATGTTTAAACTAGGAGTTACTTGGTGATTGTGCCCCTTCATTTCTCATTTTTTTACATGATTTTAAAGTTTTACCATCACCTGTAAGCTTTTCATCCAAATTTGATTTTAAAGCTTTTGTTTTCTTTCTCTCTTCCTCTCACTCTCTCAATTCTACCCTCCTTATTTTTATCAGGTTACCGTTATCCCCCCTATCTTCATTCCTCTCAATTTCCAGAGTATTTAATCTGTGCATATTTAAATTTGATGTAATGACTTAATCTATTAATTTGTTTTTCTAGAAGTGCTATTTGCACTATTGTGTATGGAATGGAGAGCAAGCTTTACTATGAGCAATATTACTTTCATAATCACATGTATAGTGTTTCCAAATTACTGCCTATGCTCTTAAATCTCAGTTTAAAAAGCCTGGACAGACTATCATGGTTTAATGCGTTCACTGCTCAGGCGTATTTGTTCACATAGCTAGCTGCACATGCTGATAATTCCAATTTAATATCTTTGCCTCTTAACTTTTGGGGTGGGGGTGGTTCACTTTTTCTTGTCTTCTGCTGATAACATTTGTGGCTTCCAATGCTTTGGTGGTTTCATTTATTGTATATATTTATTTATTGAAAGACAACAAGTGTCAAGTAAATGGAGGTAATATTGAAATCTGGTCAAAATCATAGGGTAGATTGCAACAGTGGATGAAACGAATCTTATTTTATTCATTCTGACTGTAGGATATCTGTTGGAAGTTCAGATGCTAATGTTATTGGTACCTGCCTTATATGTCAATGTTCATTTGATGATTACACTTCTCGCTGCCGGTGTACTTATTGCAGAATGCTTGTTTTGGTTTGCCGTAGTTGCGAGGTATGATATGATAATTTTGTATTATTTATGCCTACAATTTTTTGTTTGCATTTTTGTGAATTTTACCATCTTTAAGGAGTTAGGAAGTAGAAAAAATAAAAGAAAAGAAAAGGAAGTAATTAATATCTCCTGATATCATATACTGGATCTAGCAGTCTCAATCATGCAGATGTTTCCCGTTTTTGGTGAACTTAGTTTAAAACTGTTATATATGCTAGTTTGTGAAGTGTCCATGAAATTCTAAATCAGATATTGGTTCTGATTATTTTTGTTTACTAACTGAGCTTAACTTTAGTGTTGCTTTTGGGCTGGTTTACTTGTAACTGGTTCTGGGTAATACAAATAATGTGACTTGATGTTGATCAAGAGTTTAACATAAGGTTGGATAATTCCCAAATTAGGCTCAAGTTTGAATTGATTTTGTATTGCCCCAGACCAGCTATTGCTGTGGTCATATTCGGGCCTCAAAATTGGGCTTCAAGCATGCTTGCACTTGAATAACATATGTCCTTATGCTGCGTGTCCCATATCTTGGATTAATTACAATTCTTAATTGGTACTCCAGAAATTTATTCCTCCTCCACCATCTTTAATTTCTTGAGTCTAATATTTTTTCTATTTGATTTCTGGGTTCTTCTTTATTTTTATATCTTGCTTCTGATATCATTGTGTTCCACCAGAATGAATCCACCGAGTATGTTTGTGAGCTATGTCAGAAACAGGGCAAGGCCGTCAAGTCAACACAGTTAATTGAAAATGGTGAATCAAAAACATCATTGTCAGCTGCCGAGTTCCACAATTTTTCTTCAGATACTATATGCTTGCCTCGAGTGCCCAGGGGTGATGGTAAGGTCTGTGTTCCATATTGCTCGACCAAACCTTACGTTTACATGCGTTTTGTAAAATTTTGAAGTTAACTGGTGTTTAATTTACAATTGTCACACTGTAATGACTACTGAAAAATTCAAGTTTTTTAAAATTTGAAGCTCAGGTAATTTAAATGCTCTCTATAATTTACTCTAAGTGTGCAATTCCTAACATCCTAATGATTAATATTCAGATCCAAGGACCTCAAGAAAACTGAGAATCTTGTGCTTGCATGGGTTTCGGCAGAATGCTTCCAGTTTCAAAGGCAGAACAGCATCACTAGCGAAGAAACTAAAGAAAATCGCTGAATTTGTTTTTATTGATGCTCCCCACGAATTGCCATTCATTTACCAATCCCCCATGTTTGAGCCCAATGTAAATTGTGCATCATCGTCATTGCCATCTTGTCCTCCACCACCATTGGAGAATTGCAAGAAGAAGTTTGCATGGTTTGTGACACCCAACTTTGATGGAAGCAGTGGTGTTGACTGGAAGGTAGCCGATGGCCCATTTGATCCACTTCAATACCAGCAGCAAACTGCTGGATATGATATTTCACTATCACACTTGAAGAATGTCTTTTCCCAGGAAGGCCCATTTGATGGAATCTTGGGATTTTCACAGGGAGCAGCAATGGCTGCCTTAATCTCTGCACTACAAGAAGAGCTGAAAGGCGAAATGGACTTCAAATTTGTAGTCTTGTGCTCTGGCTTTGCTCTCCGGATGAAAGCGATGGAGTGTGGCCCAATCAAATGCCCTTCTCTTCATATTTTTGGCAATGAACATGGTAAAGACAGACAGATAGCTAACCAAACAAGCAAGGAACTTGCTTCTCTATATGATAGTGATTGTTCTGCGATCGTTGAGCATGACAGTGGTCATATAATTCCTACCCGGTCCCCTTACATTGATGAGATCAAGGATTTCCTTAGTCGCTTTCTGTAGGAGATCAAACAAAAATGATCTCAAGTTTTTGATACCATTCAAATTTACGTCGTTGCTTGATGTCTTGTCTTTCTATGTACCGCCACAAAAATTTGTACTATGCTCTATTATTATGCGATTGCCTCAATGAAACTAGCAAAAATGAACGCGTCTTTATATTTCGTGATTGTTCACTTAGGTCGTCTCGAAAATATGTGACTAATAGGAATGGTTCTTCACCGTTGATAGGAGCAGAATGTTCTGTGTTGATTTTTTCAATAATTATCTTAGAAGTTATCTTAAAAGTTATATTTCATTTTAAGTATTTAGTATTTACATTTTGGTAGCCTACCAAAATGATTGGTAGGTTTCTGCGTGCTAGTGAGAGTTGTGAATGAATTCCTCAGCGGCGGGGTTGATTGCTAGGGAATGTAATTCGAATTACAATATTGCAGGTGCACCGAGTCTTGTTTCAATTAAAATTGAAGCTTTAATTCTGTAATTCGAATTCAGCCATTTAATGTGTTCAGCTGACAAATCATTGAAACTATTTTTTTATAATATTTTTGTTCACCTATTATTTTCTTCGAAGAAACTATAATCAAGATTTTAAATAACAATAAACTTAGTAATACTAAATCGTTTATTATTATTGTTTCTGTATCAAATAAATATTTATATTTTAATATTTCCAAGCATATTTTTTTGCATTATAAAAGTTATTCGAAAGAGAGAGGGCATTCCAACGTTTTACGGCAAAAATAATTTATAGAGGGAAAATAAATTGGCAATAATAATCATAACAAGAATAAAACGACTGCGAGCAGACACAAATGGAGTGAAGTGACTGCACAAACTTGTGAGGATTAACTCGCTCTTAAACCCTTTAAACCTCTACACTCTAGTGTATTGTTGAACACAAAGAAGATGCAGCGCGTCGTGAGAAAACTTACCAGCATAATTTCAGACAGACAAGTATGTCTTCTTTCATTGTTTTTTGCCACCTCGTACTTCATATTCGTAGCAACTCAAACTGCTTGTCTGCTTAGTATGTTATCAATGATTTTATGATGCTGCTGTGGTTTCGAACGTAGGAATTTTGCATTTGTTCCTTCAAATTCTCTTACCCATTTTATTAACTGCTTATAACTCTTGCTTTTCGGTTGGTCAATTCAATCTTCTCGCTGTGCAAATATTTTAACTAGCCATATGCTTGACCTTTAAACCGGTTCCTCTCACCGGAAGCTATGTGTAATTGATTATCTCATTTCTATTTTCTTTATTCTTATTTGTGTGGGTAAATCTAGGGATTATTCAAATAATTCGTCTGGGTTACTCTGACTACTTGTCATTTGCAAGTTTCGCTCGCAGGTTGTAGGTTTTCGTTCCTATTGCACTGGCGGGGTTGTGTTTGATGTTGGACAACCAACTGCTGCATCTCATCCGGAGGTTTATTGTATTTCCGTTTGTGTTTATTAAAAGTTCAATAACAGAAGTAGAAAAAATTGTGAAATGTAACCATAAGTATTTGGAGTGTCTATCATGTGTTTGACACATGCACGCCAACTATTTTGAAGTGTTAGGGCTTCCTTGTTTTGGCACTATGTGCTATAGAAGTATAGAGCATTTAGCTAAAGTGCTTTTTTGTTAAGACTACTTAGCATTTTTTTTTATCTTATGTTACATTGTAGCTACTAAAAGATGGGGAGCTCACACCGGGCATATCGACGGAGGAATACATCCTAAGAAGAAAAAAGTTGTTGGAACTTCTCCCAGAGAAGAGTTTGGCAATCATTGCTGCAGCCCCGGTGAAGATGATGACAGATGTCGTGCCTTATACATTTCGACAAGATGCTGATTACTTGTATATCACAGGCTGCCAACAACCTGGTGGTGTGGCCATTTTGGGGCACGACTGTGGTTTGTGCATGTTCATGCCAGAAGCTAAGCCTTATGTGTGTCTGACATTATATCTTCTTGAAAATAGAACCATGTTTTACAATAGGCATGCAATGCGAATGTATAGATGATGTAAATTCTCGTTCTGTTATCTTAATTGACGTAAATTGGTTATGTGTTTAATATTCATGCATTTTCAATGTAATGATTTTTACATAGTTAACCAATTAGAAATCTATGACTTTTAAAGTAATTATTACAAAGTTCAACTATTTTATCTTATATAACAATATGTGATTAGATGACAATGTAAATTTCTTTTACACTGTTAGTTTATTTAAATTTAATTCAATGATTTACTTACGTATAAAAAAAGTTATATAAATATCGGATTGTCACTATAAATTTATGTACTATTTTATTTCAATTGTTTTTCATGTTAGATTAACATCCTGTCAATTTGGTCATTTCGTGTGTGATTTTTGTTGTGACTTCTATGGAGTTACGTGATAAAGAATTTTCTAATCTTAAGTGAACATAGTCTTAAAAACTTAAAATGTGTGTAGGATGTTATTTGGCAAGGGCAGATAGCAGGAGTTGATGCAGCATTAGATACATTCAAGGCTGATAAGGCATATCCAATGAGAAAATTGCATGAGGTGAATTGCTGGTATCGGCTATCAAAAGCTTTTACTTCCATAGAAATTATATAGTAAACTATTTTGTCCTTAAAACTAAAATATTTCCATTGGTAAGCTTGCTGGAGGCTTGAAGCCAATGTTATCACATCTTTCCATTCTAAAAGGGGCACTCTCATCTTCTGGGTTACACTGTTACAACTGTTCTTTATGGTGTTTTTTATTTAACATTTTTTACTACTGATTCAGATCCTTCCCGATATGATAAAGGGATCATCAAAAGTCTTCCACAATGTCCAGACTGCAACTCCAGCATATATGGAACTGGAAGCTTTCAAAAAACTAGCATACTGTAACAATGTAATGGATCTAGCTGTTTATACCCATCAACTGCGATGGATAAAGTCACCAGCAGAGCTTAAGCTGATGAAGGAATCTGCATCAATTGCTTGTCAGGTACTTTCATCCCTAGTGCAAGGTTTGACTATTTGGTAACTAAATATTCCAAACTTCCAATGAGGCTGTTGCATGCACATTTGGCAATACCATTAGTAGGTCCTAGATGTAGAATGATTTCCCATGTGGTCTTTGAACAGGCTCTTTTATTGACAATGCTACATTCAAAGACATACCCTTTTGAAGGTACACTTGCAGCGAAGGTTGAATATGAGTGCAAAATTAGAGGTGCCCAGCGGATGGGGTGAGGAGGTTTTTATGTCTGAATACTTAATCTATAGTTGTTGATGATTTAAGAAGCTTCCACAAAAAAAATAAAAAATAAAAAATAAAGAAGTTCATTAATAGAAACCAAATTTAAGTTTAAGCATCATTTTTATCCATAATTAATGATATAACTTATCTTTTTTTTCTCTGTATCAGATTCAATCCTGTGGTTGGTGGTGGACCTAATGGAAGCGTTATACATTATTCTAGGAATGATCAGAGAGTAAATTCATTTACTAAATGCCATCTCCTAGTAACTTTAATTTCGTGTTTCTAATATTTACTTGTTTGGCAGATTAAACAAGGAGATCTTGTTCTGATGGATATTGGATGTGAGTTACATGGTTATCTCAGTGATCTTACTAGGACCTGGCCACCTTGTGGTAGCTTTTCTTCTGCCCAGGTTAGAATGATTTATGTCCTTTTAGCAATTCAATCTATTAATTGCAGGAGAGCTTAATAAGGGTTTATTTTCATTTTAGCATATGCATTAAACTTATGTCTATATCTCTTTCTTACTTTTCCTCTCATTTGATATCCAATTAGTTGATCAATTAATAGCAATCTAAGACAAGAAGACTTCATGAGATGAGACATGAGAGTTAGTTCCTCTTCCTTCTGGGAAGAAGACCATAGGCTGTTGTTAGGTTTGCCATTAAGCTTAGACCTAATGGTGAAGTTGATCACCTTAAAGATCGAGTTGTGGCTAAAAAATATACTCATATCTATAGACTTGACTACATTGATACTTTTTCTCTGATGGCCAAAATGACTATTGTCAGACTTTTCCTTGTCATGACAACCGTTCGTCATTGACTCTTTCATCAAATAAATATTAAAAATGCTTTTCTGCACAACGATCTAGAAGAGGAGGTCTACATGGAGCAACCTCTCGGGTTTGTTGCTTAGGGAAAGTCTGGTTTGGTTTGTAAATTGCACCTCTCTTTATGGTCTCAAGCAATCTTCTTGTGCTTGGTTTGGAAAGCTCAACCACATTGTTTAATCCTTTGGCCTGAAACGTAGTGAGGCAGACCACTTTGTTTTCTATTGGCACACCTCGCATGGGAAATGTGTACTTAATAGTGTATGTTGATGATATAGTAATTACATGGGGTAATACAGGTAAAATATCTTAGTTAAAGAAACACCTATGCAATCCTTTTTAGACCAAGAATTGGAAATCTAAAATATTTCTTGATCATAGAAGTAGCCCAATCAAAGGAAGGAGTTGTAATCTCTGAAAGGAAATCTGCTCTTGAGATCCTAAAAGAGACAGACATGATGATTGTATATCAATGGATTGTTCCATGGGTCCAAATTAGAAATTAATGGCAGAACAGGGAGAAGTTTTCACTAACCCAGAATGATATAGAAGACTGATTGAAAAATTTATTTATCTCACTATTGCTAGACCAGATCTGTCTTTTGCAGTTGGTGTTATGAGTCAATTCATGCAAAATCCTTTTTTTGATCACTGAAATGTTGTCATTTGTATTTTGAGATATCTCAAAAAGGCTTCAGGACAAGGACTACATTATGAAGATAAAGAGAATAACCAAATCTTTGGGTATTGTGATGTTGATTGAGTTGGTTCTCTGATGGATAAACATTCTACTACATGTTATTGTGTTTTGCTTGGAGTAAATATTATCTCTTGGAAAAGCAAGAAACAAAATTTTGTTGCTTGATCATGTGCTGAAGCTGAGTATTAAGCAATGACATCCTTCACCTGTGAGCTTATATGGATAAAATAGTTCCTCCAAGAATTAAATTTTTGTGAGATTCAGCCAATGAAGATATATTGTGATAATCAAGCTACTATCCAAATTGCTTGCAATCCAGTGTTCTTTGTGAGGACTAAACATATTGAAATTGATTGTCATTTTATTTGAGGAAAGTTGCTGTCCAGGGAAATCTGTATTGATTTTGTTGGATCAAATGATGAGCTTGCAGATGTACTAACAAAATCCTTGAGAGGACCTTGAATTGAATATATTTGTTTCAAGCTTGGCATATACAATTTGTATGCTCGAGCTTGATGAGGAGTATTAGATTGAATAGTCTTAAATAGAATTTATCGTTGTATGCTTTGTGCTGCACCTAGTTCCTAGATGTATCTTTTCAGATTCTCTTCTCTTCCCTCTCATACATTGTATCTGATGTATCTAAAGTAGTTATATATATGAGATCCTAAGAGAGGGATATACAATCTCTAAATTTCTAATTCCTTTGCATTATTCTCAAGTATTATGATGAAATATCTTCAAAATTTCCATATTGATTCGAATAAAATATATTTAGAATATACTTGTTTCAACATATTTTGTTTCCTTATTTAAGAGAGATTGATAGTTATGATAGAGGACTTGAGAATGTAATTGGTGGGATTATTATCAATAGAATTATTTTGTTGTTTCCTTACTTAGTTCAAGTTAGAATAAGAGCTCTTGATATCGGAATCTCTATATTTGCTGCTATGCAAACAACGAAACAAGGATGCATTGTTGCTCGTGCCAGTGCAGCTGTTGCTGAGGCCAATGGTGGGTTAGAACGGTGTGCCCCACGTCGGCGACCACAATGCCAACAATTGCATCGTCAGTTGAGCTGCCATAAGACATGATAGAGTATCTTGTTCTAGTGTAGAACCTAAATTTTGAACCCTTGTTCAAGATATGTGTGTAGGACACTATGAAAATAATTCTTGATGACCTTAAGATCAAGGTAGACATTCCTATGTAGCTCTATTATGACAAGTCAACCATGAACATTGTCAATAATCTAGTACATGACTAGACAAAACATATTAAAACTGACAGACACTTCATCAAAGATAATATAGATAGAGACCATGTGGTTACAACCCATGTCCCTATAGGACTTAAGTTTAAGATGGTATACGTTTTCATTCAAGGGCTTCCTTAGGACAAATTCCAGGATCTTGAAAGTAAGTAGAGAATGATTGATAATTATTTACCAACTTGAGGAAGACTATTGTAAATAACGATTTATTAGGATAAAATTATTTTTAGGATCTCCATATTGATTAAATAAAATATCCTAATAATCTTCCTATTTATTTTTGCATATTTTGTTTATTTATTTTAGAGAAATTGATTGTTACAAACAGAGGACCTCATAATGTATTTGTTATGGTCATCATAAAATTATTTTCTTGTTTCCGTGTGTACTTCAAGTGTGCCTTGTGAAATCAAGACAAAATGAAATTCCTGATATCCATATTGCTTTGTTCTTTTAACGTCAACATCAACATATTGCTTTGCCGTTTGTTCTTGCCAATTTTCATATGAATGTCATGGTTTCTTCTATATTTCAGGAGGAGCTTTATGAGCTTATACTGGAAACAAATAAGGAATGTGTGGAACTTTGTAAGCCTGGCACCAGTATTCGGCATATACACAACCATTCGGTATCCCTTTTTTCTTATCCCCTTTTCAATATTCTAGAGATGTAATAAGGTCACTATTACTCGTAAACCCATCTAATAGCTTAAGTTTTTAGGAGAGTTGTTAGAGCCTCTATGACTAAGTTGCCAAGAGTTTAATTCTTGCTGCCCTCATGCTTCTAAATAAAATTTGAATTCCATCGCAAGTTTGGGTGCAGCTGTGATACTCTTTCCTTTCCACAAGAGGGATTATGTCGTAGATATAATAATGCCATTTTTGAGCCTTCACCTAACAAAATATTTCAGGAGAGTTGTTGATTGACACAAAATTTAGTCATTATTATCAGAAGCTGTGTTTGTTCTCTGTTGCTCTTCTCTTTTCCAGTTCATGATAGGTTTAGAGGGAAAAGTATCCTTAGTTATTCTAATCTTAAAACTTTCTTAATGATCTGATTAGGAACATGCAGTACTTTCTCAAGTAATTGATCAAAAGATTGAAAACTATGAACTTATTTAGATTCAAGATATATTTAAACATGTGTAGAATGTTATGCATTAAATAAAATATTTTGTCTTTTTTGGTGAACAATAAACAACATTTTGTCTTAGCTAGTAGCAACAATGGAATTGCTTATTCAGATTAAACAAAATCCAGCCTTGTCCATTAATGGAAAACTTATTTTGTCTTTGCTGGTAGCAACTTACATCGGCATATGTATTTGGTAATAATATTGGATGTCCGTATGCATATTTTTACTTTTTAGATTGAACAAGGTTTGCAATAGCTTCTATTCCAGCACAAACAAATACTAGAATTTGGTTTGCCTCAAAAGTTGGATGCTGCTGGCTTATTCTATGTGGGTATTTGAAGCATAGCTTTCTCCAAATGTCCCTTTTTATGTGAATCTCATTAGTAAATCGTATTAGTACTGTCATTTGATTAATTCTTATTTTATTCTAATGATCAATTGGGGAGATACTAAAGGCAGAGCAGAGGGAGTTTAATTATCTCTGGTTTCTGTTGTAGACTTGCGGAAACTGTCCTATAATTCAGCTGTATTCTGGTTCAAGATTTCAAGTGGATCTGAAATATTTTTGACAGTTGGCTTAGTTAGTGTTCAAATATTTTCTTTTAAGTTTTGCATTAACACCACCCTCTCCACCAAAAAGGCTTTCAATATTTGCTTTGCTATATGCATGACGAACATTATCTCATAACCATTAATAGTAATTAGTGTGTGCTAGTGGCCGGAGTATCTTCTTCACAGACCCATCTTATCTGTTGATTGCCATCTTGCTTTTTCTTTTTGCACTTTTGAATGTTTTATTATTGTTCATTCAACTAGCGGAAGTTATACAAAGTGTAATCTGAAATGATCTGGTTGCGTAGGTTGAAATGCAGCAGAAAGGACTCAAAGAACTTGGGATTTTGAGAGGTGTTGGAAGCAGTTCTTACCATAAGCTGAACCCAACTTCTATAGGTAGCTATGTGCTCAAATCTGCTTGACGAAGCGTGCAATATGTATAGTAATGAGAAAAATAATTGTCTAGATTCATATTTTGAAAACATAAAATTGTGATAGCCAATAGAGACTGCAGATATATATATCTAATCACGCTTTGTTGGTCTATCCAGGTCACTATCTAGGGATGGACATCCATGATTGTTCAATGGTCAGCTTTGACTGTCCACTGAAGCCAGGTGTTGTAAGTAGCTTCCCTGACAAATCAATTTTTTTCCATCTCTACTAACTACTGACAGATAATATTTAATAATAACTTGTCACATGTGGTTAGTGGAGATATCTTTGCCGGAGTGTGTGTATATATATATATATATATATATATATATATATATATATATATATATATATATATATATATTAAAGTTGGGTCAAATGGTTAAATTGACCACCTTAAAAGCAAGATTGGTTGGCAAAGATACAAACATATATATAGTCTTGATTATGCTGATACATTCTAGAGTGGCCAAAATGACCATTGTTAGACTTTTCTTCACCATGGCCCTATTCTCCATTGGCCTCTCCATGAGTTGAATATCAATAATGCCTTTCTTCATGAAGACCTAGAGGAGGAAATCTACATGGAGAAACCTTCTGGATTAGTTTGAGTTGCGCCGATCTCTCTATGATCTTAAACAATCACCACATGCTTCGTTTTGGAAAATTCCGCCATTGTACAGAACTTTGGGTTTAGTGAAATAGATTATTTTGTCTTTTGTTGTCATACCTCTATGGAGTAATTCTTGTACTTAATTGTGTACGTTGAGGATATAGCCATTATAGGAAATGATGTCACTAAAATTTTTAAGCTAAAGAAACATTTATGCAATTGCCTTTAGACCAAAGATCTTAGATGTCTTAAATACTTCTTAGGTATTGAAGTGACTTGATCAAAGGAAAGTATTGTAATTTCTTAGATATCCTAAATGAAACAAGCATGGTCAATTGTGGACCTATGGATAGCCTTATGGATCCAGATCAGAAATTAATGGCAGAATAGATTGATCTCTTCTCAGACCCAGAAAGATATAAAAGACTTGTTGGGAAATTTATTCATCTCACTGTTACTAGACTTGACTTGTCTTTTGCATTTGTAGTAAGTACTAAATTTATGTGGGCTCTTCGTCTAGATGAGTGGATCATTGTCATTCACATCCTCAGATACCTCAAAGAGGCTCCATGACAAGGATTGCTGAGGGAAATAATTAGATGACTAGGTATTGTAATGCTGATTGGTTAGGATCTCCAATAGATAGGCAATACACAGGTGGGTATTGTGTTTTCATTGGATGAAATACCGTTCCTTCGGAAAACAAGAAACAAAATGTGGATGCTCAATCTACTGGTGAAAGTGAGTATAGAACGATGTTATCACTCACTTGTGAACGTGTGAGGATAAAACAATTCCTTCAAGAGCTGAAATTTTTTGAAATTCAAGAAGTGAGCATGTGCTGTTGTGATAAACAAACAGCTATTCACATTGCAACCAATCCTATTTTTCATGAGAAAACCAATATAGAGATTTATTGTCATTTTGTTTGAGAGAACTTGTTTGTCTTGAGAGGACCTAAAATTAAATTTATATGTTCCAAGCTTGGTACATACAATCTGTATGTTCCTGTTTAGGGGGGACTGTCATAATTGTTTAACTTATTTGAATGGGTTAACTTGTTAAAAAAGGTTAACTTATGGATTGTAGGGGGACTGTCATAATTGTTTAACTTATTTGAATGGGTTAACTTGTTAGAAAAGGTTAACTTATGGATTGTATTACTTATCTGACCTATGTGTAGGTTGATCATTAGATTACTTTTCTAGATATCTTTGATGTATGGATTCTTTAAATGAATGAATAAGCTATAAGAGATGATGTAATTGCTTAAGCATTTTTTCCATATTTCTCTCTCAAGTGTATAGGTGCTCTCGGCTAACTGGTATCGGAAGAACTCTGCTACATAAAATTATGTTAAAGCTATTGCTAGCTGAATTAATTTTTAAAATTTACATCCTAGGACTCTTTGCCGATTTCATCACATGTTGTATGTTATATAAATACATAATTTCTGGCTCAATTAACAAATATAATATTTTTGGACCGGGGGTTAGGTGGTGAATTGGAGCAGGTGAACCCTGCCACTTAATTTTAACCCTCTTTGAGCAAGATAACCTCTTTTTGGAGTTTATATTGTTTGCTTATGTGGACATATGCTTCAGAGTTGCACTGTGTACCCATATTAGCTGACAGCCTGTTCTTTGTTATAATTTGTGTGGTGTGGTTGTGTACAGGTAATAACTATTGAACCCGGAGTGTACGTCCCAGCTTCTTTTAATGGTCCAGAGAGGTAACTTTTACGGTTTATTAAAGAGCTTTTTTTTTTCGAATTGATGATTGTCCGTTGCTTACTCCTCTCATGAAATTTTCCGGTTACCAGCTAAATCTACTGAAGAATGCTAATTTACGGGAGTTTGGTTCCCTTGACTAGCTCCACGAATTTACCCTTCATTTTTCCTTCCAAGAATCTGGTTTCATATACCAGTTTGTTAAAGCTTGAATTGAGTATCCTGATTACATAATTTCCAAGGATGTTTAAGCACCAATTACCCTGTTTTCTCATAATCTTCTCGTTCCCTAAGGTCTTATTTGGAATTTTGGAAGGAGTCTAGTCATTCACTATCTAGGGTGTTCTTATACCGTCAGAAAAAGGAAATAGCCATTCCCTCCAAAATAGGAATGTATTTCGTTCCATCAAGATTTACTGCAATTACCTCTATACCATGTCTTCTCTAAAAATGAGAAAAGTCATTTTCTGCCAGTGGCTGCACCATCAGGGTCCTACCTTCAATCACCAACTGCCACTGCCACCAACTCCTTCTCGTCATAAATAACATTTTATTATACTCTTATTTATAGGACTGGAATGGAGTCATTTAATCATATGCACTAGGCAGTGGAATGGCTATTCCTTTCTCTTCCGCATTCCTATCTAAATCATTGAACCCAATGGGGCCCGAGGTTCTAAAGATGTGTAGTTTCTAAATTATTCAAGCCATCAAGAGACATGTGTCCGTTTTTGGAGCTCAACTTTTTCATATGCAAATTAAGAATCTTACTTGAGTTAATCTGTTTCAATCGTAGTATCATTTGGACATTTGGGCAAACATATTACGGATTTTATTCCTCTCATCTGTATTCTACTTGCTGTGCCTTTTTTGTCAATCGCTGCCCTGTTCACAATTTCCGTTACCTCATTTAAATAATCTCAATATTTGTTCGCCATATATTCCGTATGAACATTTTAAGTTTTTTCACTCTTGACATTAGATGTTGTTTCATGTGCATATAATAAATGTTGGAAGATGTCTAATTGCAGGTATCGAGGCATTGGGATACGGATTGAGGATGAGGTTCTCATCACAGAAACTGGTTATGAGGTAATTTCTCTAAAAATTTTGCAGTTGATCGCTGAAACTAGTATTTAAATTTGTGATGGCTTGGTTATTTGCTAATTGTGCTTCTTTTGAGCGTTAGAGTGATGAATGAAAGATGCATGAGGTTGTAATAGAAGAGTTCAAATAAATACTTTATCCTTAAAAGATAAACGGCTAAGCACTTGCGCCATTTGAGTTTCACAATGCCCTCCTTTACATATTATTATCTAATATGCCCCTTTTCTATTGTTATGAACTCGACCTCTCCAAGCCGAATTTCACACCATGAAGGATAATAATGTGTTATGGTGCTTAAAAAACTCAAATGGAGGCACAGTGGTAAAAACGGAGGATGATTGTTCGGTTTAATCTAAATTTTGATTGTTAATTCTTGTCAAAGCTGTATGGAAAAATGGAGAGAAATAACATGAACAAATATAGGTGAAAATTAAAATGAAAATTAAAAGTGGTTTTGTTAAAATGAAATAGAAAAGTCTTAAAAAGTAAGGACGGAGAAAGGAATGAAAACAGATTAAAAATAGTAAACTGAATCTTACTATTTTTAAAATTATATAGTTCAATTTAATTCCATCTTCTCTTTCGACTTCCATTTCTTCCCCACCAAACATCATTAATGAGTTTGTGATACGCGCTGCTATGGTACGGTTTTGTAATTACCCTTGATGAGTTGTCAAGTATTTTAGGGATTGCTGCTTCTCTCAAGTTGGTTTCTGAAATCCGTACAGTAGTAGTAGAATTTCTTGGTCAGACACAATCGTCTTGGACAGTGTCATTACCTGAGTAATCTGTTAGTTCTGAGGCATAGTTTTCGAATCACAAACCAATAAATTGAAGAATGTTGGTACATTAGAAACTAATCAAGGTCATTAATCTCCATCAATTATCTTCTAATCAATCAGAATTAAGTCGTTAGAGTATTTACAAACTTGGATGTACTAGGTTTAATTCAATAAATTCAATTGATTTCCACATCCCTCGAAGCAAACGCAGTTTAAGTGAATATTTACTCTGAAATTCCTAGTTTGTATTCAGAATATTTTGTTAATGGAAAAGGTCTAATCTTCTTGGTTAAGGAAGAGGTATATTATATCCATTGTTTCTACTGGTATCAAAATAAACAGCAAGCAACTATCAGACAAAACTTTCAAAGGAAATAAAGTGTGACATGATTAATGCATAACTTTGCCTTTTAAACATGTTTTTATGAGTTTGATCATTAGACTTGTGTGTGAAAAAACATCTATTTAGAGAGGTCAATTTTTTTAAATATATTTCAATATTTAAAGGGATTAATCCTTAACTTTGGGTTGAAAGATCTTAGGTGTATACTTAGAGAAAGACGGTTCTTAGATTTAGTTTCAGTCTCTTGAGAGTTTGCGGTGATTTCTCTGAGCAACACATGTACTATACTATTTTTTTTACACCTCATATGTGAACACCTTACAAGGGTCTTACATAGAAAATTGGTTACAAAATTAATAAGTAACTTTACATTGAAAATCATGTAACGAATACATTGGAAATCACGGTGGAGTAAATTAGTAACGTTTCTGTGAAACCCTAATTACTATATTTTTTTACTTCTTCAGCAATATCTTGTCACATTATATTTTTTTTTGTGTGACCATGTTAATAGTGGGAATTATCTAATCGCATTAGTTAACTTAATGTTAAACAACTAAAGCAACTATGACAGAACATTTAATTTGTGTTTTTCTGCAAAATCTACAGATTGTTTGTCCTAAATAGATACTAGTGACAGTGAATCAGTAACTAATATTTAAGTTGTTGGCAAACAACACAGGTCCTAACGGCATCAATCCCAAAAGAAGTGAAGCATATTGAGTCCTTGCTAAACAATTTCTGCCATGGAATGGGAACGCTGGACGGCCAAAACAACTAAAGAGATTAACCCAACTGATATATTCCTTATGTTAGCAGTTGCAGACAACAACCAGAACAGTGAATCCGTGAGACGTGCATGCCATTGTTTGGAGCAGTAACTAAATTTTTATCCTTTGTTTGGTCTCCTGCATATTTTTTCAACCTGTGAAACATGTACTCTGATCTTGATGAGGAAAACGAGGTGGTCGAAGGTGGGGATATGTTATTTACGGGTGTGTTAGTGTTAGGATTTGGATGATAAAAAATAAATTACAGAAAAAAATGGGAAACCATACATTTGATTTGATTTTATTCTAAGAGCAGAACAGAATGAGATGAAAATAGAAAAATAATTAGTTTTTATATTCTGTGGTACAATTTTTAATATTTTGTCTATTCATGCTTTCTTTCTCTGCAATTGAAGGGAACTTTAATTGATTGTTGTTCCATTGCCTTGATGATCCAATTAATGGCTCATTCCTGTTCTGTTGTAAATGATTGATGATTGGGATATCAAGAAGTGTCCGACTGCAGATAAATTGTTCAGTGCTGTTGGAATATAAAGGTTGAAATATGAAAAAGAAAATACTTTTTACATTATTCTATTTGTTTAATTAGTTTTGTGTGCGGGTTTCATATCTTGCAATCATTTTAATTTGAATTGTAGATTGTCTTTACGATTGCATTTCTGCAACTTATTCCCTGTTCTCTTAATGATGTTTTTCAATAAAAAAGTATTTTTTTTTATTTTAAAATAATATATACTAATTAAATATATTTTTTGATTTAGATGAAACAAATCTTAAACAATTAATATAAAGGAACAGAGTAGTATTACTTTTTATCAGATTTTGGAGTGTGATGAATTTTTTTATTGAGAAGTGAACTGAAATGTATAATTTATAACTATGTTTGTCATGCTTTCATTAAATATATTGACTAATATTTTAAGTGAATTACACTTAGTATTTTTAATATTTAGTTATTGATTAATTTATCATTGTTAATTAAAGTAGTATTGAGTTTGGATATGGTTACTTTGTTATCCAATGATTAAAAATATACATATTAAAAC
>Ga0123340_1001481_pt1 | contig 19553 bp, 13 predicted proteins | sample SirMexnodulemix_FD_89961 | JGI IMG/M metagenome (GOLD analysis project Ga0123340, IMG submission 89961) | Root nodule microbial communities of legume samples collected from Mexico - Siratro Mexico nodule mix | ecosystem: Host-associated > Plants > Roots > Nodule | place: Mexico: Nepantla... | reverse complement strand
ATTTATTATATAGACTAGTGGAAAAGCGCAAACTTACACATAGTTCTTATAATAATAATAATAATATTATTATTATTAATGATAAATAATACTAAAATTTATGTTAAAACTATAAAACACGTGTTCGTAAAAATAATTATAAAATTCAATTAATTTTGTTAAATTTTATAATTTTATTGAGAACAATTTTGGTTTTACACAAATAAAATTAGTAAGGAATCGGATACACCAAACAAGTTACAGATAGAATTTCCTAATAAAAACATACGTGTATATATATATATATATGCGTATTTATTAATTAAAATAATATAATTTAATATATATATATATAGTTTGTAAAAGAATATTAAAATAGTAAAATAGCAGTTTTGGATTGTCTAATTCAGAGTTTTTTTGCTTGAAACCACAAACTGAAATTGTGGGGGTGCAAAAAGGAATGGCCAGTAGGATTAAGTCTACTGGACATTTTATAATTGGGCCTAAACCCAGCTAAACCCAACGGCCTAAGACTTGACAAAATTTACTTTCATCTTCAAATAAATGCCATTTGGACAAAGTTATCAGTTGGACCAAATAAATAGATAAATGCTATTACTTTCTATTCTTTATAAATAATAAGTAATGCAAAATCTTCATCAGATTCAAAAACTCTTCCTATAGTTGATAGTGATAAAGTATACTTCAAAAATAGAGTGAACATCGAAATTGATTTGTTGAAAGGAAATGAGAATAATTATTTTTATTATGATATTATTTAAATTCTTATAATAATAAAAACATATTTTCTTAAAAGCTCTCCCACAATCAATTATACAAAACTTATAATCGGTTATGAAATATATTTTAACTGAAAATATTTAATTATTACACCTTAATAGACTCTACTCCTTTCCAATGTGTTTGGTTTGATAAAAAAAATGTTCAACACTATTTTTTTCTCTCTTCACTCTTCTTTTGAACCAAACCGTTGCTTTCCTCTTCAAATTTAATATGAAGATTGTTTTTCAAATAATTTTGCAACTAAATCAAAAGAAAGAACAAATATACAAAGCTTGCTTGTATTCATAAATTTCGTACTTTCAACTCAGCTGACTTTCACATATATTTCATCCTTAACTTATCACCACTTCAACTGAAGGCATGATGCATCCATTCACGTCCAAATGGAATTTCACGAGACGACAATGATTCATATCATACTCAAGTGTCAGAGAACAAAACTAACAACGAAGTTTTATTTCGAATTCGTGTGGAGTTCTTTGAGCTGAATGAATTCCATACAAAAGTTTCAGAAAGTACAACAAAGGAGAAAACTGGCATAATAATATACATTGGAAGTGCAAATTGTGATAAATCACATATTGGCTCTACATATGAATAGACTAACGTTAAGAATGGTACTCAATTTCAACCTCACGAGGTTATATAATTTCTCCATGTCAAAACTTCATTGATCCTCCCTTATCCTCCTCGCCAGACAGCACACACATATGAATCTGATCTGTTATGTACACCTCAAGCTCTACCAGCTACATCCTGCTACTTTCTTCACTCCAATGCTCCTTATACTCTTCCGAACCTTATCAGCATCACCCCATCGTTCGGAACTTTTTCCCCTTGACGTGTCCCGTTATCTATTCAGACATCTTCTAAATACCATGAATTTTGCATGCCTGAGAAGAGCCCCCCAAATAGGCCATTCAGTTTCAACATGCATGCTTGTAAGGAAAGCCTCAGCTTCCTCAAACAAACCAGCACGTTCATACATATCCACCACGCAACCATAATGCCTCATCTGTGGCACAATGCCATAAAAATCCCTCACTGCTTTGAAAAACATAAACCCTTCATTCACCAACCTCGCATGGCTGCATGCAGATAACACCCCAACAAAAGTAACATCATCAGGCTCAACCCCTTCAATTGCGTTAAAGTAGCTCTAATGTTCTTTTCCCGTTACCGTTCATGGAAAGGCCATAGATAACAGTGCCCCACGAGATAACATCGTTGTGCACAATCATGTCAAAAATCCTAAACCCCCGCTTCCATGTCTCCACACTTCACATACATGTTAAGCAAAGCATTCTCAACATTTCCATCTACCACAAGGTCGTGAGTCAATACATGAATGCACCCACTGCCCCAAACTCAATACTCCAATAGAGGCACACGCTGATCAAACAGTTACTATAGATGCCTCGTCAAGTTCAGCTTCTGCACTATGCACCATTCGTTTAAACACAGCAAAAGCCTCGTCGCAGTAACCACCTTGCGCATAACCCATCAACAAAGTGGTCCAAGAAATCACGTTGCTCATAGGCATTTTATCAAACAGGTTCTTCGCATATTTCAACGACCCAATCTTTGCGTACAAGTCCAACAGCGCGTCGGCAATCAACCTCACGCCGTAGGCGTGAACAGACTTGCTGAGTCTCAGAGCCTACAGAGATGAACACGCGCACAACACACCGATGAGGATGACCGCATTGGGTTTGACAGTTTTGGGCTTCGAGTTCATTTCGGAAAAAATAGTGAAGGGCTTGGGCCTCGAAGCCCGATTTGCCGAGGCCCGATATTGGTGAGGTCCACGGAACGACATCGGGGGAATTGATCGGAAGAGGTTTGAGGCGGAGACGACGTCGTTGTTGGCGAGGTAGAAGTGGAGGAGCGAGTTCTGGATCTAGTGACCCGATTTGAGGAGACACGCGTGGATTTCGAGTGCTTTGGAGCGCGCGTGGTGGAAGGAGCAGGCCTTGAGGGCGTGGGTGAAGGGGTAGTAGTTGTGGAAGAAAGGGTGTTAGAGCATTTGGTAGTAGAGGTGAAAGAGTGCATTTTTTCGAGAAGAGTGATAGTAAAGGGTTTAACAATTGGGGGTTAGGGTTTGTGACGAGTTGTTGTTGTTGAGCGCGAATTGCTATTTGATTCAGATTCTGAGCCTTCATAGGTTGTGAACTCGGGTTGACCCGGTTACTGTTGCGAAATTATCCAATTCGGCTACGGGCATATATTATTTAGTATATAACATAACCTAGGTAGCTAGTGAGTGCGTTGTATTGTAGCAGAGGTGATAGTTGGATCTTTCAAGTTAAAAGGTGCATGATTTTCTTTTCAATATTGGGGTTCTAAAATTCTAGGGCTCAGTAGAGTTTTGTTACATTCTAGGTCCATGGACGTTGTAAGTTTAGTCTGGGGATTAAAAATTTAGGGGCTTTTAAGCTATGTAAGTGTGAAAGGAAGATTTTCTGTATGTGCAACAGATGTTTGAAGAAACGTCTAAGAGAATGGGAAAAGAACTTTTATTTTATTATTTTTAAATTTCTTTTTTTTTATTATTCTCAGGTGTATTGTTCTAATTTGTTTTTACAATTGTTTGTGTCAGGGATTTGTTTTGCGTAATTTGTGGCAGGGCAAGTGAACAATAGAGCATGGGGAGAGCTTCAAGGGATAAGAGGGTGTGTGTCATTTTTATCTTACAGAGTGTTCTTTCTTGGGGTGCATTCATGCTTGGCTAAATTGTTTTTCAGGATATCTACTACCGGAAAGCAAAAGAGGAAGGTTGGCGTGCTCGAAGTGCCTTTAAACTCCTTCAGATAGATGAGGAATTCGATATTTTTGAAGGTGGGGTGTCTGCCTTTGCCCATGAAAGCCTGTACTTGACTGTTTGGGTTTGTTGAATACTTTTTTCGCTGAGACACTGTTTTCCTCTGTCTTGAAAATTTAATAGAAAAAGCGTTTAGCAAATTACCCTTGCTCTCTGTATCGAGATTAGTTTTTTATTTTCTGCAGGAGTGAAGCGTGTTGTAGATTTATGTGCTGCCCCGGGTAGCTGGAGTCAGGTACTTTTGATGAAATTGTAATTGTCATGTCATATGAACTCAAAAAACAAGCATGCATTCACAGGTTGGGAAAACAGTCTAGTCCATGCATTCAGTGATCATTTTTGATAGCCATCACAATATTTAAGTTCTTATATGCAGGTTTTGAGTCGTAAACTATATCTCCCAGCCAAGCTTGCGCCTGATTCAAAGTAAGTTGGCTTTCTTTGAAATTTTTATAATGTTTGTACTCACATAACACACATCAGGGCAGTAGCTTTTCTTCATTGTTTCACGTGTACATTCATGCAGGATTCAAATTAAGCTCTATCAACCTTAATGTTTCCTTTTTTGTTAGTCACCATGTACAACTGATATTGTTATTGTTATTATAAAATAAACTTTCAAAGACAAAGGAAAGAAAATTGGAAAGGGTTTGGAGGACTATGGATCTTCCAAAGGTTAAAATGAAACATGAACAACGACAGAGAAAAAAAGAAGAAAGACATCAATGAAGAAAAACTAATGCCCTGATGTGTGTTATGTGAGTGCACATTGTTCATCTGTTCTTAAATTGTTTCAATTCTATTGCTTGACATTTTGGTGAATATACGCCTAGGTTTTCTTATCATACTTCTATGGTAAGCTTAAATTGTTTTAGTTGATGTAAAGAAGCTAAAGTTTTGGTAACAATGTATGCTACAATTTGGGGCACATAGTTTTAAGTAGGTTTACCGGATCAACAGCTGACATGGGATAAATTAAGCATTTGGCTTCTTGATGGTTTAAACCTTTGGATTTTCAAGGGAGTTTCCCTCACAGATATGTTGATGGATTGATAGCTCTAATAATTGATTTGATTTCTTCTTTTTTCTTCTCTATCCTCCAAACTCATAATTTTCTGTATCTTAAATAAATTCTTTCTTTTTTTTTATAGAAGAATGTGTCCTATTGAATCACTTATATTATCGCTCCATCTCTATCAATATCATCAATTTCTTGCTGCATCATGTATGCAGGGGTGAAAATCTTCCTCTTATTGTAGCTATTGATTTGCAACCAATGGCTCCAATTGAAGGTGTCATTCAGGTGCAGGGTGATATAACTAATGCTCGAACAGCTGAAGTGGTATATATAACAGTATTACCATAATTTTTTTTCGTGAATAATTTTATTTTATTTTGAATGCATGTTGAGTAAGCTAAATATCTTGGTAGAGATAGAAAATATACCTGTTTCTTTCAGTTTGTTGCCTACTTAAATTTCCTTAAGAAATTGCTTAGTTTACTTTTAAAAAAATTTCCTTCTAAATTTTTAATATTTTGCGTAAATGAAACAAGTGTATGTGTTACGAGTTTCATTTATTATATTTGTTTCTCTATCATTTGAATTTCAACTATATGTGTTGCTTTCTGTTAAAGGAACACTGCCTAAACCATAACAACGAGAAAAGCATGAATGGAATAGAAGAAAAGAAAAGCACAGCATTTTTTGTTTGTAGTGCTGAACCATGCTATAAATCATATTTTTCACTCATATGTAAAATAACAGCTAGACATTATGGCCATGTTTGTTGTCTGTAAAGGACATGTATCCACTGTCATTGGTTGGACAAATATCCCCAAAATCGGAATAAACCCAATCTACTCAACTAAACATTACCAGCAAAAATAAGGAAACATACTAGTTACCAGCAAAAATAACATTTTCTTTTTCATTCTTTAGCTAGTTGCACTGTGATTTGCATGTTACATATTTTAGAGAGAATGGTGGAAATGTATAGTGTGATAATAAGGAGATTTAAGTTCCAGCTTTACAAAATCAGCTTAATTTGTATGCATGGATTCAAAATGCACAAGTATGTCTCTTGATGTTCATAACTATCCTTTTCTGCTGGAGTCTAAAATTTGTTGAAACTTGAAAGAATTATATAGAACTGGTTTATTGGAATTAAGTTTGTGAGGCACTCTTCTTTCTCTTGATTTATTCAGGTCATTAGACATTTCGATGGCTGCAAGGCTGACCTGGTTGTGTGTGATGGTGCTCCTGATGGTAAAGAAAATGCTCAATTTAACTAATTAGTTTCTTCATACAAAATATTTATGTTTGAAGTAGTGCAATTTGACATGAAAACTATTTTTATGAAAAGCTACATACAGTGTGACATTTTGGTTTATAGCCTCAATCAAGGACCCAACCAGAATTATTTTGTCTCTCGTTTGTTATTCCATATCAATTGTAATGCATTCGTAGAAAATCTCTTAATTTGTTTGTAGTTTAAGAAATCAAGCTTTGGCTTTTGCAGTTACTGGGCTTCATGACATGGATGAGTTTGTACAATCCCAACTCATACTTGCAGTAAGTATTTAATTTCTGTCCCTTTCTTCTTTTTTGTTCCTTTTATTGTTTTTCCATATGGATAGTACATGTTCACGTTATCACCATTGCAAATTGCGGATGAGAAAATAAATTTGAAGGGTATATAAAATCAGTGATTGCTCCATCTATTTCTCTTTGCCCTATTGCGAAACAAGGATTGATAAATATTTTCAACCCGTCTACTCTCATTTCTATTAAGCAATATGCACAGTATCTGATTTGCATTAAATTGTATACTCCTTGATTCTCAAAGAGTTGCATGGTTTTATTTGCCAATTGGGTTTTTGTTGCGGTTGATGCTTATTGGTATCCTTGCAGGGGTTGACAATTGTTACTCATGTACTTAAGGAAGGAGGGAAGTTTATTGCAAAGATATTTAGAGGAAAGGACACGAGCCTTCTATATTGTCAGGTGTTTGAGTTTCCCTGTATCATGAAATTTTAGAAATTGAAGACTTGTGTGCTTGTGCATAGTTGACATTAGTGCAAGTATGTTTTCACATCATGCCTTGCAGTCATCCCACTTTCAGTTAGCGTTTGGAAACATCTATAGAGAACTGATAATACATGATCTTCTCTGGGAATGATTAAGAATGGATGAGGGTTGCAAACCTTTGAAGGCAATAGAAGTAATTCAATTACCACATATTTCTGACTTTGGCAGTTAGATCACATCATATAATGTGTATATTTTTTGTGAGGAGGAATGACAATTTTTTTCAACGAGTTAGACCAAAATTCTACAAAATTATTGTACTTTGAAAGAAAAGGAACACCTTTGAAAGAAAAGGAACACCTTTAAGTTACATTCTTGATTAATAAAAGAAGTGCACTCACATAAGATAATTTTTTTGAACCGATTCTATCACTGTGAGTATGCCTTTTGTCTGGCTGGGATTTAGATCCTACTCATTACTGAATCTAAAATTTTAGTTGAGTTGTGAAATTGTTTTGCAGTTCCACTTTCTGCCAAATATTCATACCGAAATAATTGGAAAGTGGCAAAGGTGTATCATTGTCTCTGAAAGTTACTTGGTCTTATTTTGTTACATAGTTTTTCTGAATCTAATTTTTTTTTCTATAACCCTAGAATCATCATGATAACCTATGTCGTCTCTGCTTTGCAGCTAAAGTTATTCTTCCCTGTAGTGACATTTGCAAAACCAAAAAGCAGCCGTAATTCTAGCATAGGTAAGGTTTTTCAGTTTCTCAATGCTTGCTATTTTTTGGTATGCATACTTTTTCCCCTCTTTATAGTTTCTCTTTTATTATGATGAGAACCTTTGTTTAGGAATTTACAGTCATGACGTTACATAGAAACAGCAGTCCTGACATTAGTTAAATTTGACACTAGCTTTTCTATCATGTAACAAATGTCCATGAAGTTATGAACTTCGAAAATACTAGTTTAAGCTGCAGCCCCTTTTGGATTGAACTTCGAAAATACTTATTGTTTAATATAGCTGTAACACCTTGTAGTTATAGGTGTTTAAGCTAGTTTTCATCACACTAACATGGCCAAAAATATGGTTAAAAATGTTAGGAAGTGGGTAATTCTATTTGACTAGTATTTGAGCTAATTCTAGGTGTTTCACTCTTGCAGAGGCATTTGCAGTCTGTGAAAACTATTCCCCTCCTGAAGGATTCAACCCAAAAGATCTGCATCGCCTTCTTGAGAAGGTTGGAAGTCCCTCTGGAGTAGATGATACAGGTATATGTACGTCCTTATAGTAAATCTTATATGCAATTGTGGACTATAAAATTCAGCCTCATAAAGTTAATCCTGAATAATGTATACTAAAATAATCGTGACCCTTAGAAATATCTTTTGCTATTTTCATTGTATCATCAGTACTCATTTTTCATGGCTTTGGTCTCGAGTAATTAATGCATGTGGCTTTGCAGATTGTTGTAGTGGATGGTTGGAAGGCCCTAATAAGGTGTATATCCCATTTCTAGCTTGTGGTGACCTCAGTGGGTATGATTCTGATCGCTCATATCCACTACCTAAAGTTGATGGGGGAACATATCAGAGCTTGGATCCTGTACAGCCCCCAATTGCTCCACCCTACAAGAGAGCTCTGGAGTTAAAAAAGGCTTCTAATCAAGGAGTCCGAGAACCTGAAAACCTCTCATTGGATTCTTGATCGTGCTGTGCACTGTTTATTCATAATGTCATTTGGAACTTTGTTTTTCGATTATATGATGTGTTTTGATAATTATTAGCGTACGTGCGAACTTTAACACTTTCTTTTTCTCTTGTACCATCACAGCATGCCTGACTAGTCTTTTGTTGTCACAATTTTTGAAATGAATGATGTTGAAGATGTTAGGATGTTGCTTTTAAAGCAGCATATTTGAACAAAAACAAGGCCACGAGACAAGATAAACAAGGTGTCAGTAGCAAGCACTTGTTTGGTCAATTCTTTTGTGGTCTTTCTCAGAGGGGACTGCACATCGCACTTGACCCATGCCAGTGCAGGGGAGCAATCGTACTTTGCATGCTCTTGGTGTAGTCATTACATTTTTAATGTATCCAATGGTTGATATTTAATATGTTGCTGCTAGTCGTAATTTGTAAATTGGTTATCTAAGCTCATTTTCATGCTTAAGAACAATGATTAGCATGACTTGCAATGAACAGAATTTGGATGGATTCCTTGGACAGTTTGGGGTGATTTTGTAGTGCTCTGGTCAAAGGATTGTTGAAAGTTGATAGATTGGGGTATTCACGATTTTTTTAGCGTATGATTGACAGTTGCTTTCCAAGTGTGTTACAGAACAGAAGCCTAGAAAGTGGAAGCTCCTCTCTTTGAGCTGTGGGGTCTGGCGTAATTAATTAATAAAGTGAAGTGTTGTTTATACAAAAGTTCTCACGAAAATAAGAGAGCAAAAAAAGAGAAGTTCAAGATAAGATAATGTCATAGGAAAAAATAAAGGGAAAAGCAAGTATATCTCCACAATAATTATCGATACATCTCTTGAGTGTTAAATTCCCACAACATCATTTCAATTAAATGCAAAATCATTAAATAAATAGAAAGATAAACACTTTCGGTATTGAAAAACATTATTATCGATAACTTGAAGTTTAACTTTAACAATCAGTTGTGTCAAGTTGATTCGCGGTGCAATCAAAGAATTTGATTGATGCAGAATTCAAATTTTAATGTTTGAATAAAAACCAAGTTAAAATCGAGAAGCTCATCCAATTTTGGGAAGAACCTATAATTTATATGTGCAAGGACAATAAATGAAGAGACCAATGGGCAATATTAAGATTCGATTAAAACATGTTGGGAATGAAATAAACTATACTGAGAGGGGGAAATATCCAATATCATGAAAAGGTTTTCATAATAATGGTCAAGAAATAAATGAAAACTGATAACCACGTTAATGTATTCCAGTAAACAGAAAAGGCTTCTACATTGTGGAATTCAAACTTTGATTTGAACCACTGTTTTATGCAAATGTCTCTACTCAAACTCTGCTGCAGAAGAGACAACAAAAGGATTGACCTCTAATTTTGAACTAAAGAACAAGACACGTGAAATCAAGAAAGCATATCCTTTTTAATATACATACATGATACATCTCTTCCATGCAGCAGCCTTGAGAAGACTTTCCAAACCATGATTTTCATGGAGAGACTCAACTTGGTCTCTCCCTGGAGGAGGAAGAATGTAAAAACTCAATGCAATCTTCTACAGCCTTAGCACGATATGATGAGTCGTTAGGGTCTGATAGTGAACGTGACCTTACCAAAGTGGATGAAGAAACCTTTCTGGAGGATCTCCTTCCCATAGAAACACCTCTGATAGAATTTGCTACCTTTTCTCCAAGTCGTAGTAGGAATCTCACAGGTGACAATAAAGGGTCTCTGGACATTCTTGAAAAACTCCAACTTCCAATGACCCTCTTCCTGTTTCCTAATACACTATGTTTGAGAAACATGGTTGGTTTCTCATTGACATCAGGACTGAAACTTACTCTCTTACTTTTCCTCAACATTTTGATGAACAATACCAGACTTCCAATTGCACAAAAAGCCAATATTTCAATTTTTTTTGTCTGACAAAGAGCAGGTAGCTGCCAGAGGGGACAGTGGGAAAGGTTGGCAAAGGAGTATATATAGACAAATATTTTAAGGAAACATGCTAGCTAGAAAAATGGACAGAGGGGGTAGTAATTAGTAAGGTTAAAGCTAAATCCTTAAGAGGGTGAATGTTTCAAGAACTTTTAAAGGAAGAAAATAAAGAAGGCTCATATACGTGCATGAGACATGCACACATGGGCATGTTCTGGAATCCAAATATTTACCGCTAATGTGGGAGGTCTACCATTACGAAGCTAATGGGGAGGCAAAGTCTGAAGTGTGAACAGCAAAAATACTCTCAGAGAAAAGGGAGTTTGGTCAAAAGACAAAGTGGTGGAGCCATGGAGACTCAAGAGGGAGACAAGAATGAAAATGTCAAGGTTAATGTAAAGAGGTAGCAAAGAGAGAGATGATGGATACTCTTCTAATCACCATTGCTTTTGAGCTGGTGTTGCAGGGCCTACACCTGCTTTTTGCTCCCTCTTTGTCTTCGGTTATGTTTCTAAAATCTGAAATTTAGATACCACAGCCCCCATATGTTGTGCAATGGGAGAAAGAGAGAGGAGCAGGGAATTTGAACGTGGGGTTTGCGTGAACATTGGGGAATTGCTTAATCTTCTTTTTCTTGCTCCTTTTTCTGTGCTAATACTGTTTATCAGGAAATTCCTAGAAAGAAAAATGTTACTCCATTATGGCCTCACTGCACTTTTATTTCCTAGGTCATAACATAACTCATACTTTATGACTTTGTTGGATGGAGTCATTCTGTCAGGGATCACACGCCACAAAATTTTTGAAACAATGAACAAACTAGAAACTCTGAGCAAACTATAAAAGAGATTATGTAGTAAGGACAACTAGGAGATCAATGTCTGAACTAAACACATGCCTTGAACTTTTAGAACAATTTTTCTTTTATGTTTTGTTCATTTGCAATTACATGATCTCAATAATTTTGAATTTCCTTGGCTGGTTTGCTGTAGAACACAAATCCCAAGGCTTCTTTTTTTTTTTTTTTTTGACAAAGATCTGTGCCAGTCATTCTTCTTCATGACACTAACAGGTATGGTTTGTGATAATTCTTTTATTGTTTTTTTTTTTTCTGATCTCTTTCTTAATATATAACATTCTTTTATTTCTTTATACAGTGAAGCAGATTACAACATTATGTAGCAATTGGTGGTCATATCTGCCAAGCGTTTTACGGCAAAACCGACATATACAAATTTGTATTGAATGGCAGATCATTGAATTCAAAATCTTTTTTCTGCTAAACAACTCAGCCAAATTTTCAAGAATAGTTACGTCTGCGTTATAGGTATTTTAAGGTTGTGTCTTTTAATGTTGTGATGCAAGCAGTCTTGTTTTTTTAACCTTTTGAGACATAATCTCCACATGTTTAATTTTTTCACGTGAAACGAACATTGAAATGCCACTGCTTGATGATCAATTAATAATATTCACGCAAATTTCAAACATATGGGTAAGTATCAATAAGTTGTTGATTCGAGTGGTATTAAACTTGATTTTTTAAAACCAAATCTCAAATTTAACCATTTTAAATGACAGAAACATAATTAGGAGAATGAGAGACTCTAAATTAATTATTGATAAGCAATGAAAAATCTGCACTAATAATAACACGGTTATATATATAAAAAAAAATAAAAATCTCAAGGTTATTGGTACAATTGAACTTTGTGGACAGCATTTAATTTGCCCTAGGAAGTAGGCAGGGTTAAACTACTGCCAGTGATTCATGTGATGTTGTACTGTTCTCTTGAGAATAAATGAGTTGATTCAGACCTGGAAATTTAAGTGAATGTAGTAGTTTATAAAATGAAATATGGGTGGATAATGTAATGTGTTTCACGATTTTATATGACATTGTGTGATGTGTTGGAATGGTCATTGATTCCTCTGATATTGAAGGTTAACATAACGAGGTATCCCATGGATACTCTTCTAATCAGCGTTGCTTTTGAGGTGGTAGTGCAGGGCCACATTTGTACTGTCTGTTCTCAAATCTCAAATCTCAAATCTGAAATTATATTAATGTTCCTGTTTCTTATGTGATGAGAGAAAGTGGGGACTTCAAAATTAAGGAATGTGTTTCAATATGGATTTGGCGTAAAATGTAAGGAATGGGTTCATTTTTTTGGGTTGTTTTCTCCTAACAAATACCTTTTTTAATTATTGTTTAATAATAATTTACAATCAGCTATATATATATATTCATACAACATAATTAAGATCTTATCCTTAAAAGGGAATTTTCCAAAAGCTAATTTGAAGAAGTGGGTGAGTTGTTCGATATATTTTAAACTAATTTTTGTAATATTTATTTTGAAAATCTTACTTTACAAACTTATTCTAAAAAATTTGTTCTGTAAGGTTTGTAAAATAGGTAAGCTTCAACTTACCATTGAATTTGAAATATACAATACAAGGTATAATTGTTATTTTAGAAATCAAGGGGGTGTAGGCAGCAATTATGAGGGTGCAGGAGCAAACGCTGAAAGTTAAAAGATAGTCGGCCTAAAGTAGAAGCCCATTAATAAAGCTTGGGTCTTTGGCCGCGTCTGCGGCGGAGGCGATCACCGTGTTGTGTCGTTTCCATTCATTCACAATCGTTACACTGCGCAGAAGAGAAAGAAAGAGAGAACCCTAGCGAAGCCATTGAAGAGATGATTCTTCGCAGAATCGCAGCCGCGAGCAGGTCATACTACACGAGCAGGACGAATAAACCGAGCCTTTACTCGAAAATCAGCCCCCTCGGAGATCCCAACACCAGTGTGGCACCGGTACTCGACGATTGGGTGTACAAAGGGAACAAGGTCCGAGTCGCAGAACTTCAACGCATTATTCGTGACCTTCGCAAACGCAGTAGGTTCGCCCAAGCCCTCCAGGTCTGTTTTAATTTCATTCATGCTTCTCTTAAAGTACACCAACTAAAATTAGATGGAACAATGTCATCATCACCATAATTTGTGCTCTTCAATAAGTTGTCTAATTTAAAAATTGTGTTCATAAATAAAATACTCGTCAATTTAAGCATTAGTCCCCTAAAAGACACTGATTCTCAATTTCGTTGTTAATGTTTATTAAATTGCTTCGTATTGTTATAATTGAACTGTTTTGTTGTTGAAGTGTGGTTTGCTTTTATTTATTGTGATGCACCGTGCTTGGATTGGCTGGTTGGTTGTTCGGTTCAAGTTAATTATGTTGTCAATGACTGGCTGCAGGTATCTGAGTGGATGTACATGAATGGTGTGTGCATATTCTCTCCGACGGAACATGCGGTGCATTTGGATCTGATTGGCAATGTTCAAGGATTCTCTGCTGCAGAAAGCTATTTTGATGCCTTGAGGGATAAAGACAAAACCCACAAGACCTACGGTGCTCTTTTGAATTGCTATGCTCGCCAGCGTGAAACGGACAAGGCCCTCTCTCATTTGCAGAAAATGAAGGAGTTGGGGTTTGCTTCGTCTCCTCTAACTTACAATGTCATTATGAGTATGTATACAAAGATTGGACAGCACGAGAAGGTTCCTGGTGTGCTAAGTGAGATGAAAAAGAACCAAGTCATGCCTGACAACTTCAGCTACAGGGTCTGTATAAATTCTTATGGTGTGAGGTCTGATTTTGATGGAGTGGAAAGAGTGTTGAAAGAGATGGAGAGTCAACCACATATTGTGATGGACTGGAACACTTACTCTATCGTGGCCAATTTTTATATAAAAGCTGGGTTTAGAAGTGAGGCAGTTTCCGCCCTAAAGAAATCTGAGGAGAAGCTAGGTAACAAAGATGGCCAAGGTTACAATCATCTCATCTCTCTGTATGCCCGACTTGAACTGAAGAATGAGGTCATGAGAATATGGGATCTGGAGAAAAGTGCTTGCAAGAGGTGCATAAACAGGGATTTCACAACCATGTTAGAATCTCTTGTAAAGCTTGGGGAGTTCGATGAAGCTGAGAAAATACTTACGGAATGGGAATCCTCTGGCAATTGTTATGATTTTGGAATCCCTAGTATCGTAATCATTGGGTATGCACAAAAAGGTTTGCATGAGAAAGCCGAGGCCATGCTCCTAGAGTTACAAAATAAGGAAAAGCTCACAACCCCAAACTGTTGGTCGATGGTGGCAGGTGGATATCTTCGCAAGGGTGAGATGGAGATAGCATTGAGGTGCTTTAAAACTGCCCTCTCTATGTACGTGGAAAATAAAGGATGGAAGCCGAACGCAAAGCTGGTTGCAGAACTATTGAGTTGGATTGCTGATAACGGCACTATTGAAGATGCAGAAGATTTCATCACATTATTAAGAAATGCCATCCCAGTGAATAGACAAATATATCATACCCTAATCAAGACTTACATGCGAGGTGGTAAAGAAGTGGATGAGCTTCTGGACCAAATGGAGAAAGATGGCATCGTCGAAAACAAAGAAACCGAGAAACTAATCAACATCAGGAATGCATGAATTTTGAAAATTAGTTTTGCATTTCTTTTGCTGTGGAATCTTAATGGGTTGGTTTATTCTGGGATCATTTTACTAGAATTGAATCAAGGATCGATTGATTTATTCTTGGAGTTCAACCAAGTCCTCGAAAGTGGTAAACTCTTTCACCTTATTTACAGAATTTAACTAAACTACAAAATAGTTTTTGAATGTGTGAAAAGTATTTCAAGTCAGACCTTTCATTAGGTGATTTCTAAACTTAATTGCTGCGCACACGTGAGACATTATGGAACATGGTATTGACCTTGACCAATTTTGATGACGGATGGATAGGGACTAAAGGGATGCGGTTAGGGGCCGAACTGAAAGTATAAAACATTGATGAAAAGTCACATTGACAAAATTGAATCTGTCTTCCTCTAACAAATTTTTGTTGGTTTAGCTTGTGGTATAATGTGAGGATAATGGTTCTTCACGGGATTTCAAAGAAGCTCATGGAAATACGAGGTGGCGTGAAATGCTTGCAGGGAGAGAAGAGGGAGTTGCACTCCTCGCAGGTCGTTGTAAAAACTGCGGGCATGCCAATTGCGAAATCAATGTTACTTTCAAATTTTTCTCTGCTCTTTACAACATAAAATACAAAGTGTTATTTTATTAATTACATATTTAAATAGTCTCTTTAAAATCGAATAACTTACAAAGTAAATGGTTTGGTTAAGGACGACATTGAATTTAGTTTCGTAATAATTAATTAGTCAAGATAGAGTCGAGTTTGTTGCCCTCATTGAATGTATGTGCAATAATTGAATGATCACTTGTCTTGATTTTGGATTTAGGGAAACTTTTCAAGCATAATGTTTAATTGACTTACAACTATCTAATTATAATGTTTGAATTGACTTCTATGCGATTATTAAATTTGATGTTTTACCATATGCTGTTGCAGACCAGGTATTCTTTGGCCATATATACGTGTATTCCTTGTTCTATTGATGAATAGATAGGATTCTTGTTACTTGAGGACTGAGCAGATATTTCAGTAGTGGCGATACAAATTATAGTTGCAAAGGATTTTCATTCACTAGCAATGAATATTTTGTGTTTAGTTGTGACTACTGATTTTAATTTCAGCTTTGATTTTTTTTATTTTTTTGTGTGTAAAGGTATTTTAAAAAGAAGTCTGATATCATGTTATTGTAAGAGCATTTTCAAAGATGAATGTTTAAGAGTTGCTTAAAACTTGAATTGCTATTTAAGGATAAACAAACATTTTATCCAGATCTGTAATTAAGTTTAAATTAAAAATTAAAATTGTGAATTATTTGTAAGTTCTTTACAAATTATTAAGTTCATCAAGAATGCTCATGCACAATCCTAAAGATTTTATATCATTCTACCAGTGGTTTCTACGTCTTTCTCAAATTTTCTCTCATAAGCTGAAAAAAAAAAAAATACTATTATTCATCGTCTTTGGTCAAATATCGTGTTTTGATAACTCCTACATGTGAGATCAAATAACTTACATATTTATTGAAAAATATTGAAATATCAATTTCTATTCTTGCCGTTTTTCTTCTGTGCTAGCCAATTCATAAGACATTGTTTCTAATCCTAATTTTCACGAATTTCATATTTTATCATCCATCTCTTTCGCATAACAACTGATCAATATATTTATGAAGTTCCTCGAATCCAAAAGCTTCAATAATTTATGTTTTTTTTTTTCTATCTGTAACCCTATTTATTAGAGTTGCACACCTTTTTTAGGTTATAATGTTTTGCAATCATCAATCAAATTTCATTCGATTTTCTATTTTTCTCTCTAATTGCTCATTGTTTTTCCTGCATTTTTGTTCCCTCATTCTACTATTATTTTGTTCCATGCTACTTCACCATTCTTCTATGTGTAGGGCAACCATAAGAGTAAGGCAATCAATTTTAACATGCATTATGGTATTAGAGCATGTTCATCCTGCTCTACACAGTGAAACACAAAACATAAAACATGGATACCTTACCTAATTCCTTACATAATTCTTACCGTTCCTATTCTCTACACTCAAGTAAGAATTCTGGAATGTTTGTTTCAGTCTTAACTACATGATACCAACCATAACTAAATGATACCAACTACGACTCAGAGAATAGAGACATGAAGTAGATTCTTCTTTTCAAGAAGAAATTGAAATTTGTTGACGAAAGAGTCCTTATATGATGCATCAAAAATATGTAATACATAGATCACACAACGTTATGTACAAGGACAATGCAAAAGCATTTATGAGATAAAAATGAAAGAAATGTTTTCTGAAAAAAATCATTTCAAAGTATCTAATCTTCTTTAAGAAATGTATTCTATAACGCAAGGAGAAACAAATATCTGTAACTGCCTCACTGATTTAAAGATTTTGTAGGAAGAACTAAATCTTGGAGACCCACATCTGTGTGTGACAGAAAGAAAACATGTGTGTTTTGTCATCCATTTCGATTCCAATTGCTATTAGACTTTGTTGATTCATAAGTTGTTCCCAGTAGTTGAACAAAATTTATAACTTAATATTCAGACCAAACAAAAATGGCATTGGCACCTTTGAGAATAATAAAAAAAAGTACCACAAAACTGCCACAATTATTTTACATCACTGTATTATGCATATATAAAAAGAAAAAAACAGAACAGATCATTCACATTATCACATAATATCCAACACACAGACAATAGCCACACCTTTGTACGTAAAACAAAATAAGAAATGAAATTCTAAGAAAAAAGGAACAAAGCGAGATCAATTTCCACTGAAGACTTTGGCGATCTTTTCAGTAGGAACCAAAGGAAGATAAGCAGAGACCCTGTAACCTTTCTCAGCAGAGGAAACAATGACCTCGTTGTACTTCTCCGTGCAGTAAGCAGCCTTTGGCAACACGGCGTTCGCCACCTGAGGGAAGAGAGGAAGCTGGTTCAGTTTCCGCCACGCGGACACGGCGCACTGCTCCGCCGTGGGCTCGTACTTGGAGTAAACGGTCTTGGCAAAGGTGGAGACGCCGTCGCGGCGGACTTCGGAGACGACTGAACGGGCCTGGGAGGAGACCTTCTTCACGTTGGAGGGAACGTGGCGGTCCAGCTCACCGACCTTACGATCGGCGTATTTGAGGAGCTCGACGGGGACGAGGTGGAACCTGTCGTAAACCGGAGCCACCACGGTCTTCACGGCCTCCTCCACTGTGTTAACGCCGGGCTTCAGAGGACCGGCGCGTTCCTTGGCGTACGAGTAGAGGACGGCGCATCGCATAAGAGCCTGAAGAGTTGCGAATTGCACGAATTCAAGGTACTTGAGTTCTTGCTCTTCGTTTCTCTCATCCTGCAAGATTCAATCAAATCCAAACCCTAAATAAACCACATGGAAATGGAATCCTCTCATCTTTAAAATTCAGTCAAATTCAAAAACATATACAAACAATACACAAAGATTAGAATAATATTCTGATCCCAAAAATTTAATCAAATTAAACTACAGACAAACTAGGCATGGAAAATAGAATACTCTGTCGTCCTGAAAATTCAATCGAGTTAAACCTAAAGAAAATAAACAAAGACACTAAGAATAAAGTTCTCTGATTCTGAAAAATTCAATTAAAATTCATACTGTAAATAAACAACACATGCAAAATGAAATCATCTTGTTCAGAAATTTCAATCAAATTTCAAACCCTGGATAAACTACAAACGTAAAATGGAACAATCTCATCCGTGAAGTTGAATCAATCAGACAGGGACAATAGAAGAACAATAATAAGGATGAAAAAGAATGGAAGAACATACAATTTGTTGGGGTTGAGGTTGGGGTTCTGCAGCCATGATGGAAGTCTAGAAGATTCTTTTGGAGTTCAGGTATTGGTGAGAATTGGGGAGGTATTGGGAAAGTTGTGAATTTATAGAAGGAAAAAGGGCGTAGGGGAACGGACACCAATTTAGGTTCGGAAAACGAGACAAAACGCGTTTCTTCTTAACTGTGCTGAACAAAATCTTGGATTTTCTATGTAAGGCTTCCTTACAGGTTAAGTTTCAAGACAGGGTGGAATCTTGAATATTTCTTTCAAATATAATAAATATTTGATTAAATATAGGGATTTCAATTCTATAAATAACAAAATCTTGATTATGAAGGTGATTATGATTAGAAAGATCAATTAGATTTTCTTATAAGAAATATTTATAAGGAGGCCGTAAATATTTTGTAAATTATTACAGCATTAACATAATAACATTCAAACACAGAATGGTTACTTTTTCCTATTTCAAAAAAAAATTGTTAAAATGAAAATTTTGAACTGTATAATCAGAAATTAAATCGTTTAAAACTAATCATTTCAGGATAATTTAAAATTTATTTTATTATATTTTTTTGTAAAAGTTGTTATGACTGTGTACGGTGTATAAAATTAAATATTATATGCATTAATCCTATCTTATAAGTGTTTTTATGTGAATTATTTTAGGTTGTTTTTATGTGATTGATCCAGATGCTGATTGATATCGAGTCATTGAAGAATTTTGTGCCAGAATGACGGGAACTTTGAAAGAATGGTATCAAAGTATCGGAACAGTAAATCAAGATCTACTTCACAGAATGGAAAGCACATATGCAGTCATTTCAGCAATTCATTTTGAATTCCTTGGAAACATTGACACAGTAAACAAGGAAATTCGAAAAGAATACTTTGAGATGAAATGTTGTTCTTTAAAGATGAAGGATATCGAACGACATTTCCAAAGAATGCAGCAGAGATTTTATTT
>Ga0123340_1001479_pt1 | contig 19558 bp, 13 predicted proteins | sample SirMexnodulemix_FD_89961 | JGI IMG/M metagenome (GOLD analysis project Ga0123340, IMG submission 89961) | Root nodule microbial communities of legume samples collected from Mexico - Siratro Mexico nodule mix | ecosystem: Host-associated > Plants > Roots > Nodule | place: Mexico: Nepantla... | reverse complement strand
GCGTCATACATATATATATATGTATGACGCTAATTGTTAAATAAAAAAAACACACAAGAAAACGAATAAAAAAAAATATCTTACAACATATGGTTCTACACTATTATAGTGTATATAATTACAAATAAGAAAAACACAATAGAAAATGAATAAAAAAGAATATCTTACAACATAAGGTTCCACACTATACAATAGTGTATATCCTACCTTCGAAGAGTTATCTAAATTCTCTATATAGAACTAAGAAAAAGACTAACGAAAAATTGCAAAAATAGTTAGAACGAAATATGAGATACTAGCCAATAAACATTTAAGCCAAAGGATATGCAAACAACTTTCATTCATTCATTCATTCATCAAAGGGCAACACAATGCTACACAAGAACCTTAAATAAACATACAAGTGGAAACACGGAGTTATTCCTCCCATCTTATGTAACATAAAACTAATAACACAAAACTCATTCAAACCTTAGAACAAATTCTCATGATCGATCATGCGATCGTGTTCATATTCATGCCACATCACGTTCTTGCTCTCAGACTTGGTCACCTTGAGGACGCCGTGCCCGAGCTTGCAGCCGATGCTGTCGGCGTCGGCATTCTCCGGCAGGCGGAACCGCCGCAGGAAGGTGCCGCACTGCCTCTCGGTGCGGTTTCACTCCTCGTTTTGATCCTCCTTCTCCTTCACCCTCGGGCCGCTTATCTGCAGGATCTTACTCTCCTCCACCTCCACCTTCAGGTCCTCTTTCTTCACCCCTGCCATGGTGATGGCCCCACAACTCGCTCAGCTTGCACAAAAGGGACCTCGCGAATCGGAACCCGCGAGACACCAACGCACACACCCCAATCACGCACCCTATAACCACTGTCTCCTTTTCCTTTCCCTTCATTTTTATATTCTCGACAAAGTACTATGAAGTGGTGATTTTTATGTTCTTATCAACTAAAGGGTTTTCATAAAACTCAGACTTAATTCCTCAGCGAACTCTTGCTAAAATTCCTTGTCATAACACAACAAATCTGTGAAAATTGCAAAGTGTGCAAGTCTTGTTAATTGGAGAAGACACAGCTTTGTGTTAGAACTAAGAAAGATAAAACGCGTTGCGAATTGAAAAGGGTAACCAGGAAGATGAAGACAGAAGATATGAGTTGTTTCAGTCTCATGGTAGTTAACGTGAGCGTGAAGTAGGTGATGTCGATCACAGTAACCGTGACGACGAGCAATGTTGCAGTTGTTGTTGTAAGGGTCCCACAATTCAGATGAGAGCAACGAAGACGAAGGGTATTGCCAATTCATCTTCTATTAATTACTTCTGCTATGTTCTCTCTGAAGAAGATGAAGAAGTACATAGAAATATATAGACAGTGCATTACAACCAATAAATCATCCACCTAAACTTTGAATTTGTAATAAGAGTTTTTACAATTCATAAACGGATTTTTAATTATAATGTTAATTAATTTGGTCTTTTAACAATAGAAAATAATTAAAATCATGTCTAAAATATTTCGAAAACTATGCATTATTATTAGTAAAATTAATTTTTAAAATTATAGTTATAAGATATTGTTCTCTAAGTATACATATTTATTTTAGCTATACAAATCTCATCCTCAATATTTTTGCCATATTTCTCAAGTTATTTCAACTTAGGATAAAAATTATTAAATTATGAAAGATATTAGATTACTCAAACTTTTAATTAAGGATATCATATTCACGAATGACTACAATTTAAAAGAAAATTAATTGATACTTTATAATTTTAAGAATTATTACTTATTTAACCTTTTCATTAAATTTCAAAGAGTAAATTTATTCGTAATGTACATTTTTAAGAAATTTTTATTTTATTAATTTTAAATCACTGGTTTGTTTGATTAGTATAATTAATGATTTCCTCTTCAAATATCTCATGATAATATTTCAAATATTAAATTTTATTTATAGAGACTGATTTTTTATATACATTTGTTATACGCAAACTAAAAATAATCACTAATTTAATGCTTTAGAAATAAAATTATTTATTATTCTTGTAATTATGCACATTCTCGTCGTATCTGCATGAGAATGGAGGCTTTGTGAAGGACACGTAGGAAATGAGGTTGCTACGTGGTGGAATTTTCCTACAATTTTGCAGGTTGGCAAGCATGTTCTTCTTTGGAGAAATTGCATTTGTATTCTTCTTATAATAAACATATACAAAATAAGGAAAAATATCAACAAACAGAAATATTATATAAAAGAGATGGTCTAAATAAAATAGTTTGTTTAATAAGCGATCGTGGATAAATACTTTTTTTATATCATTAAAATTATAATAAACAATGTTTAAATTAAAATAAATAAATTTTTTTCTGTGATGTCATACATATTTTTTAAATTATACTAGTGGTTTTTAATGGCACAACGTGTAGTGTAAAAGAATTAAATTGTTGTTTTATGATAGTGTTAAACAATCAATATGGCAGAATGATCATTCTTAACTATTTAAAACAAAACAACTTAGTCTATACTTCAAAGAAAAGGGAGTTTGAACTGAATAAAATGTGAAACGATCATAGGTATGACTTAGTTTTTATTTTATTATATATCTATATTACATTAGCAATTATTTATAAATGAAATTATTATCATTATTAAATAAACCACAAATAAAATTTTAATATCTTTTAACTTTGCGTGAATTCTAATGCTAAATTCATTTGAAAAATATGCTCATTATTAGTTGATAGTCACTCTTTAGTAGATTTTGTTGATAAAATATGTTTGGGTTTCTGACATGAAAATGTTGATACATTCATTGTTAAGAGTAACACCTTTTTATTATTTGTATTAGACTAATAATCTAGATTATAATCTTTTCTAAAGATATTAGATAAGAGATTTTTTTTTGAGTTAATAACTTATGTGCATTTATATGGTACATTTTCCATTTTCCATTTTTTTCAACCAAAAATAAAATAAACTTCTTATTTTTTTATTACACCTTTATCTTTGTTAATGTTAGGTATTTAAGTATGAATTTAAGTCCCACATTGGGTAGGAATGAGAAAGTTGAGTAAAATATAAGAAAGAGACCCACAAACCTAAAGCCTTAAGGTTTTGAGGTGAAGGTGGTGTCATTCGTTTATATGGTTTGGCTTAATTCTCATTCTTGTGAGATCTCCTCGATTTTGCCCCCTCGAATTTCCTAACAAGTGATATCAGAGCGAGGTTCGTCTTTTCACCAAGCGAATGGGCTCAGTTTGACCTTGTATCGAAAGTCTTTCTGATGGAGGTTTCAGGCTAGCGTGTCCCGTATAAGTATATGAACAACGGTACAAGTAAGGGGTCATTTGCTTCCACTCGAGGGGGAGTGTGTCAATGTGGAGGAGAGACTCTCACTTGAGGGGGAGATTGTTAGGTATTCAAGTGTGAGTCTAAGTCCCACATTGGGTAAGAATGAGAAAGTTGTATAAGAAAGAAGACCCACAAACCTAAAGCCTTAAGGTTTTGGGTTGAAGGTGGTGTCATTCATTTATATGCTTTGGCTCAATTCTCATTCTTGTGAGATCTCCCCAGTTTTGCCCCCTCGGATTTCCCTTCAGTTAAACAAAACATTATGTTCACTATCACATAGGTTTATGTTTATTTTAAGTAGGTTATGTTTAATAATTTCCACAAGTAAAACATTTTCGATCTATACCTATCTTCCTAATAACTACCATCACGCCTCTTTCGTTTATTCCAAACATGATGTGGCCTTGTTTCTTCATTTTCAATTTTAAAAGCACATGCTTGTTTTGTGATGTAAGAGCACTATGACAAGGGTTCCTTTCTTATTGCTAAGCACATCGGTTGGATTAACTTGGCGCCACATGTTGTCCAAATGGCTTGGGTTTGCAAGCTTATTAGTCAGTTTTGACTATGTACGAAGTAATGATATATTAACAATACGAATCAAACTAAGTTATGTTGACTCGGTGTAAGAATCTGTCACTAAGTTATATGACGTTATAGTAATGATGAAACAAGTATATGAAGAGAATGTAATGTATATTAATTTTTTTTTTAAGTGTGCATCATTAAACCTTATTCGGTAAAATTCTCTTTAGGGAAAAAAATTCGAGTTAAGGAAAAAGAGTACAACATTTGGGGTCACATTGGGTTCATTGTAACAAGCTTTTAAACGGGTATCCAAGTTCTTAGAATGAGTTTGCTGCTTAGTTTTCGAGTTTGTAAGCTCTATTTTGAAAGTCTACTACTCGGTATAGGCCATCCCAGTTGGGCGCCAACTTTCCTTCTTGCTTGTCTTTCCAAGCTTCTCCAACCTTTCACCATACTAGGTCTCCTTTGTGAAAGGTTTTTTCGTGAACACGTGTGTTGTAGCGTCTAGCTACCTTGAGATTTGCAACTTCTTCTCGGACCTGAGCTTCTTCTCAAATTTCATGAACAAGGTCTAGGGTGACTCTTAGGTTGGCGTCAATGTTATCTTCGTCGAGCTGTTGTCTTCGCCATGAAGTTTCACCAAGCTCTATGAGTATCATAGCATCTGATTTGTACATGAGCCTATAGGGTGTCTCTTTGGTAGGGACTGAGGAGTACAATGATACCCTCAAAGAATTCCAGGAATCTCCTCAGCCTAGAGGCCCTTGGCTTGTCCAAGTTTCTTCTTATGTTCATTCAAGATGACCTTGTTGACAGTTTCTACCTGACAATTTGTTTGGAGGTGTTTAACCGAGGTCACCTTGTGCTTCATGTCGAGCTGTTTTAAGAATCTTTCAAAGCCTCCATCGATAGATTGGCAGTCGTTGTCAGTTAACAAACAATGGGGTAAGCCATGCCTACATATGACATTAACTAGTAGAAAAAACACATTCCACGACAGGATATCATCGCGGTTAAGAAGGAACCGCAATTAAAAACAACGTGGTGGTATTTTTGAAATTAAGTGCAACCATACCACCGCGGTTGTCCACAACAACCACAATTGTATTAACGTTGCAAGAGATACCACCGCGGTCAGAGCGAGAACCGCGATGGTAAGACATAAATATTTAAAATTGAAAATTGCAGAGAGATATCATCGCTGTTGTTTAAACAATCGCGCTGGTATCTGCAAAATAATTAGAGCATAACTTGTAATGTTTGTGTAAAAATTGAATTTTGAATTAAGTATGTTTTGAATTTAGATCCAAAGGGATTGGAGATATTGGCTTCTGAATTTTGGTTTTGGTCAGCAGATTGGCTTTTGAATTTTGGTGGGCAATAGATTGACTTTTGAATTTTTCTAGGCAGCAGCGAATAGTTACTGCCATTTTTAAAAAAATTTGCACATACCAACATGGTTGTAGAGAAAACCGGGCCTTTTTTTAGCCATTTTTGCATAATATGAGCATTTCTTAACGCAGTTGCTAAAGAACGTGGTGGTATGTTATACTTTCCATCGCGGTTGTACAACCGCGATTGTATCTTTAGTACTTTTTATCACGGTTACATCTATCGCGGTTCCAGAACCGTGCTTGTAAGCCTTATATAATCGCGATTAAATGTCTTTTTTCTACTAGTGATTCTTCCAACAAAACTTCTGGACCTGCTGAGTCGTGATGATTGCTAAGGGATCTCAACTTCTATCCACTTGGTGAAGTAATCGATGGCGACAATGAGTAACTTGACTTGATCTTTAGCTAATGGAAAAGGTCCAAGGATATCCATGCCCCATGTGGTGAATGGCCATGGTGTGACTATTTGACGTAACTCTTTGGGAGGATGAGTGTGAAGGTGCCCAAATTTCTGACATTCCGAGCACTTTAGGATGAAGGAATGAGCGTCTTGCTGAAGAGTGTGCAATAGTACCCCGCTCATAGTACTCTTGTTGCCATGCACCGCGCTCCTAAATGCATTCTGCATATCCCTCGGTGAAGCTCGACAAGGACACTCGGCTTGGTCGTTGTCCAAGCATTTTAGAAACAGAGTGGAGAACCCTCGACTGAAGAGTTCGTCGTTGCTTGTGACATAATACGCTGGTTGTCCCTAAACTCTCTTCACCTCCTTCTCTTCGTTAGGCAGGACATCGCTAGTTAAGTACTCAATAATGGGTGTCATCCCATTGCTTTTTTCCAAATTTACTTGTAACACATTAGTATGATCCAATTGCTCGTCAGATCTTCTTGGATGAGGGTTCGATGTTGGCTGACCTTCTTTGTACTGGCGTGCTTTGAGAGGACGTCGACGCGTTCATTTGCGGCCCTCGGAACATGGTTTATGCTAAACTTTTCAAACTAGTCGATCAATTTCTTGGTGATGTGGTATTACTTTTGCAAGAGCAGCTCTTTAGTTTGGAACGCTCGCTGATTTGTCCTGTCACCAACTGAGAGTCACTTTGGCACTTTAGTTACTTGACCCTGAGCTCCTTTGCCAGTCTGAGCCCGAAGATGAGGGCTTCATATTCGACTTGATTGTTTGATGTTTCAAATTCAAAATGGATAGCCTGCTCTAGAGTAAACTCATCGGGACCTTCCAGAATTATTCCTGCTACTCCTCCATTTTTGTTAGATGATCCATCAACGTTAAGGGACCACCAATCGCTCTTTTCTGTCATCGGTGGGAGTTCTGTTAAGAACTCAACAAGGAATTGGGTCTTCATTGGTCCCCTACTTTCATACTTGAGATCGAATTCAGACAGCTCTACTGCCCAAGTTGTCATTCTTCCAGCTAGCTTGGGTTTCTACAACACTTGCTTGATGGGGTAGGTAGTGTGGATTGTGATCTCGAAACTCCTGAAGTAATGACGAAGTTGTTGAGCTGAGAATATGAATCCGAGCACTAACTTCTCTATGACTCGATAGCATTCCTCTGCTAGTTACAGGGTTCGGTTGGTGCAGTATAATGTATGTTGCTTCTTCCTCTCCCCATGGACGAGTACTGAACTCGCTGCCAAGCTAGACACAGCTAAATAAAGATATAATATGATATAAGGGGGAGGCCTTACTAATATTAGTAGGGCGGCGATGTCTTGTTTGAGATTTTGGAACATCTCTTCGCATGTGCTGTTCTACTCGAAGGTTTGTCCACCCTTCAACAACTTGTATAATGGCTTGGCCTTCTTGGCTAGTTTGGGAAGAAATCTGGACAATGCGACAAGCTTGCCATTTAACTGTTGTACCTCCTTCATGGAGTTTGCACTTCTCATGCTTAAAATGGCTTCGCACTTGTTCGGGTTGGCATATATTCCTCTATACATGACCATGAACTCGAGGAATTTGTCGGCCATGACTCCAAAAATGCATTTTTTTAGGGTTTAAGTGCATGTACCCTATCAAAAACTTCGGCTAGAGTCGAGATGTGGTCCTCGACCTTCTGAGACTTAATCACCATGTATACATAGACCTCGATGGTGTTGCCGATAAGGTCTTTTGAAGACCTTATCCATGAGTCATTGATAAGTGGCCCCTAGGTTTTTTAGGCTGAATGGCATGACTTTGAAGCAGTAGTTCTCCCCTTCCGTCATGAATGTTGTTTTTTCATGATTTGGGGGTACATTTGTATCTAATTGTACCCTGAGTACGCATCTAGAAAGCTGAATAGCTCGTATCCTGTTGTGTTGTCTATGAGCCGATCTATGTTCGAAAATGGGTAGGTGTCTTTGGGACAGGCCTTGTTGAGGTCGGTGTAGTCCACACACATCCTCCATTTGCCGCTTGATTTCTTTACCATTACCACGTTGGCAATCCATGTGGTATACTTGATAGGCCTAATGAAATCGGCCTTGAGAAGTTGGTTAACTTCATGAGCCACTGCTACTCTTCTTTCCTCCCCGAGCTTCCACTTTCTCTAGCAACAGGGTTAGCTTAAGGGAGTATAGTGAGTTTGTGGGACATGAAGTCAGGATCAATTCCTGGCATGTCATTGGACTACAGGAAAACAGATCGACATTAGCAACTATCACATGCTCGATCTCATTCTTCAATGACTTGTTCATAATTCTCTCAACCTTGGTGCACTAGTTGGGTTGTCGTCCTAGCTAGATTGAGGTAATCGGTTCGTTAAAGGTAGGAAAACCCTCCTCAAATTCCACTCTAGGGTCAAGGTCGACTTCTTTTGTCTCAATCTCCTCTTCTTTAATGGCTACGTCCTGCTTGATTTCAACATTGAAGCATTCAAAAGTTCCTTGTTGAGAGGATGGTGCATCTACTTTGTTGCACTCTTCTTTGATGCACGACTTAGGGACCTCTACTTGAGAGGGGTGGCGGGGGGGGAGCTGGTTCCCCTAACAGTATAAATGTTTACCCTTAAGCTTTGGGCGTAGCATTCCCGTGCCTTTTCGAGCTTAGCCTTAACTATGATGATATCACCCTGCTCTGAAGGGAAATTCATTGCCATGGGCAGAGTGGAGACGATCAGAGCATTAAGTGTTCTCCGGCCAATCAACACATTGTAGGACATGTCAGCCTCTACAAATAAATACATCACCGTGAGCGTTCGGTGAGTTCTTCCGTAATCAAAGGTCGTCAACAAATCTACAAATCCTTTAGTATGTACCCTTTTCCCTGCAAATCCGACCAAGAGGTTAGGGTCAGGGTATGACTTCACCATTTCTAGGAGTATGTTGAGTTTTAGAAATGTAAACCAGTAAAGGATGTCGGTCGAGCTCCCTTAGTCTACGAGAATCTTGTGGACTCGCCAATTGGCGATGGTTGCCGAGATGACCACAGGATCATCCTAGTCTGGGTCATGTATGCTAAAGTCTTCATTTAAGAAGGTAATAGGTGGAAGCATCCTCGGTGGTAGTATATTTACTGAGTTGATATTCCTCAAATGCCTTCTCTGAGCAGATTTAGAACTGCCTCCTCCTGCGAAGCCTCTAGCAATAGTGCGAATGTTTCCAAGGTGGTCATCACCGTTGTTAGTCTCCTTAGGCTTCTGCTCAGGTGGAGCTTGAACTTGGGGTTGAGGTTGAGGCGACACAACCTCTACTTTTCCTCGGTCGCAACCTTGTCCACTTCTTGATGGTTCGCCTTGTCCTCATCTTCCGCCTCCTCTGTCGTTTCCTCGTCCCTTGTGACTTCGGCTGCCTTGGCTTTATTGAATGAAGCGATTAAGAGATCCTGATCGAGTTCCTCTATAACGTTGCATACCTTTATGCATTCTTCAGTGGTACGATCGTAATTCTGATGATTCCAACATCTCTTAGTGGGATCAATGGAGGGAGGGCTCTCCATAGGCTGCAACAAGCGAACTAGTTCCAAGTTGTAAGCTTCTTGGATCACCACATCTCGGCTGGCGTTGAGCGGTGTGTAGGAGTCAAACCTGCCAATTCTCTTTCTTTTTAGGGCAGTGGTTATCATGGGTGTCTCTGTCCTCCTTACTGCTTCAGTGTTCTCCTCGATGGTGATATTCGTTGCACGAGGTCGAAGCTCGTCCATATTGGAGGGAAGTTCTGCAAATAAGGTGTTGAGGAAGAGGTCGGGCTTTAGTCCTACTGTTAATGCGCGTGTTGCTACATCGGGATGGAGATTTGGTATGTTGAGGCAGGCTTTAGCAAAGCGAGCCATATATTGTCTGAGTGACTCATTCTTTCCTTCAGTCACGTGGTGGAGTGAGGCCGAGGAGGTAGTTATTGGCTTGTTGTCGATAAACCGAGCTATAAAATTTGAGGACAGGGTGCGGAACAAGTTGACCGAATTTCGTGGTAAGGAATAATACCACTTGAGTGTTGTTCCCTTTAGTATGGTAGGGATCAGTCTCCAATGCACCCTTAGGTCTCTAGAGAAGAGATTGGCTTGGGTCATGTAGGCCTTTACTTGTGCATCTGAGTCTGAGGTTCCATCATATGAATCCACCTTTGGCCATTTCCACTTCTCGGGGAGTTGAGCTTTTATAACCTCGACAGTGAAAGGGTGGAAGCCTTTCATGTATTCTTCCAACTCGGCATTGAGGTGAGCAGTTGGAGTTTGGTGGAATGGGAATTCTTGGTCGACTTCGGGGGAAATCCTCACAATTCTTGTCAGGTTTGCCCCAAGGACAACCTTAGGTTGCTCTCTAAAGTCGTACTCGGCACTGAGCACCACTTTAGCCTGATGTCGTTGGTCAGTTTCGGCATCGACTACCACTTTAGGCTACTTCCTCTGGTCAGCATCAACATCGAGTATTAACTTAGGTTGTTCTCCTCGATCTTCCGCCATGGATAAGCTGCGAACAATTTTTGGTTGTCCTCCTTGATCCACTCTTGCTTTCTTGAATGTGTGTCGCCTACTTGACTTTTGTCCACTTCTTCTAGTCGTGGAGACGGTGTCATTGACGGGTAACTCGTTCGATGTGCTTCCTTTTGGTTTATCAATTCTTTTCTGAGGCTCAATAGTGCCTCTTGCATGCTATTCTAGAGAATGGTCTCCATGTGAGCCTTAATGACTTCGAGGGCTATTGGATCCATCTCAGGGTGGAGTGAAGATATGATTGCTTGATTTGAAAGTGGAACGACTCTGAATACCTGGGTTAGGGAAAAGATTTACTCGTCCCACGATGAGTGCCAAATGTTCTTACCAAAGATTGAACTGGTGTCTCAATGAGATGAGCTGAAACCGACTTGGTCCGATTCTGAGCACTTGATGATTTGAATTGTTGTCGTTTTGAAGACTGGGGAGATGTTCACTTGTAGAAGACACTCCGACGCTCAAGTCAACACGTGATTAAAGAGGGGAGTGAGAGAGAGTTTAAGTCAATATGAAAGCTTAGTACTGAGTGAGTGGTACTTCCTGTAGTGAGTGTTGTATATATAGGTTATGGGCTGAGTTGTTAAGCCCAAGTCTATAGTAACAACATGAGCAGTTACCAAACTGTTGCACGTGGAGGCCAAGATTCAGAAATTGTTGGGTATACTGACCCTTGAATCTCGGGTGTAATCTTAATTGACCCAAGGATATCGGGTGAGGACAGTATATTACCTTTGTTTCTTTAAAGTGACTTATAGATTGTCTTTCAATTTTTTTTTAACATATTTTCTAGAATTTATGAATTATATTTTGGAACATGTTTGTCAGAACATTATAAGATTTCTAGAATAAGACTTATAAAGTAAAATTTTTCGAATGCATAAAATATATTTCAGAACAAAATTTTCAAAATAAAATTTCTAAAACATACAAATTTGCATTTGATGGGGTAGGCTTCGTAAAATTTGTGTGAGTGCTCATTGTGGGATCTTAGAGTGAGAGATGTTTGGCAATGTGCATGATGACGGAGGAGAACCCATTCGTCGACATTGAAGTGGTGGCGGGGATGGGCTATGTTCGTTGTGTGCACCATTCATTGTTGAGTCTTCTTGAGAGTACCCTTCAACTAGTGGAGCATTTGTGTTCGTTCTTGTAGTGTGGTGTCGAGGTTAGGCTGTGTTGCAATGCCTGGAATGTAATCTAGAATAACTAGTGGAGGTTGTCCATAAAGAGCTTGAAAAGGAGTCATTTTGATGGCTGAGAATGATAGGACAAATTGTACCAAAACTTTGCGAGGTATAAGTAATTGTACTAATTTCTTGGGTTATCGTTAGTAATCATGTAAATCTCAAAACCTCTGTTGAGGACCTATGTTTGACCATCACTTTGTGGGTGGTAGGTTGTGCTGAATTTTAACTATGTGCGTTGTAAGTGAAAGAGTTCTTTCTAGAAATGACTAAGGAGCAAGGGGTCACAATCAGAGATAATGGACTTTGGAACATCGTGTAACTTGCAAATCTCAACAGAAAATCAATTAGCTAAATGAGTTGCGTTGAATGAGATAGGAATGGTGATGAAGTGAGTAGACTTAATCTATCACACACTATCTATATGAATGTGTGGCCAAACGATGAAGGTAAATGTGTGACAAAATTTGTGGTTAATTCTTCCCAAAGTTTGGATGCGGTGGCTATAGGTTGGAGTAGGCCTAGTGGTTTCTAATTAATGGGTTTATTTTATTGATAAGGGAGACATTGATGTATGCCTTGGTGTCACGATACATGCCATGCCCGAAGAATGAGAGGCAAGATAAGCCATTGTGCCTTAAGGCTAGAGTGCCCACAATAGGTGTAATGTGGAATTCATGTAAAACTTTTGAACGAAAAGTACCAGTGGATGGCAAAATGAGACAGTGGTGGTGGTAAAGAAGACCACGGATGAAGTTATATTTAGAGTCAGGTAAATAAAAGTGTTGTATTTCGTTTTGGCCTAGTTCTGACTTGCAGTAGTTATGCAGTTCCATAAGGATGTTTGGAACTGGAGAAGAGATGGCTAAGAAGATGGGTGGTGGCGGCCATGAAATGAAATCAGTAGCTTGGTTGTGGCGTCCTGCTCTGTAGCTGATGTTAAAACTGTACCCCAATAGTTTGGTGGCCCACTTTTGTTGTTCGAGAGTGTGACATGCATTGGTAAGTAATCCGTTAAGACTTTGTTAATCTATGATGATTTTGAAATGAGTGCCTATCAAATAATGACGTCATTCATTTACTGCTTTTGTTACAACAAACATTTCTCTCGTATAAATAAAACTGGTCAGCATTTTGGAGCAAAGCTTCTTGCTGAATAAGGCAATATAATGATCGTTTTGAGACAGAACCATGCCAATGGTCGTTCCTGAAGCATCGATTTCTATTGCAAGTGGTAGAGAGGATTTGGGTAAACACAAAACTAGGGTTGTAGTCAGGGTGTGTTTTAATTTTGTAAAGGACTCTTGAGTCTCTGTATTCCATGTAAATGACGATAATAGTAGTAAATTCATGAGTGGTGAGGTAAGAGTGACATATCCTCGAACGAACTTTTGATAAACTCTCGTGATCCCCAAAAATGCTCATAGGGTAGTAAGAGATGTCGGACTTGGCCATATAAGAATGACTTCTGTCTTATAGAATCAGGAGCAACTGTGCCTACTTGAATAATATGACCCAAGTAAGAAACCTTAGCAATTGCTAAAACACATTTAGATTCTTTAAAATAGAATCTGTGGGCTTCTAGCAATTGTAGAATGGTGGTTAGGTGTCAGATGTGTTCTGACATAGATTGGTTGTATATTAGTATGTCATCAAAGAAAACTAGGACGAATTTCCGTAGATGTGGCCTTAGCGAATCATTCATGGCTGCTTGAAATGTAGACGAGGCATTGGAAAGTTCAAATAACATAACTAGAAACTCATAAGCCCATCAAAAGTTTTAAAAGCCATTTTGTGACAATCCTTAGGGTCTACCCTTATCTGGTGGTACCCGGATCTTAAGTCCAACTTTGTAAACACTTTAGTTGTAGTTAGCCCATCTAAAAGTTCATCAATGGTTGGGATAGGAAACCTAACTTTGATTGTGATAACAATTAAGGCTTGATAGTTGACACAAAAAATGCCATGTTTCATCTTTCTTTTTATCAAAATGACTGGCAATGAGAAATGACTGGTGGTAGGACATATGATGGCTTCATATAGCATATCGTGAATGAGTGATGTAATAATGTTTTTATGAGGGTGGGACAGAGGTATGGTTTTATATTGACTAAGGAAGATTGTAGAATGAGACGAATATGGTGATTATGCGGTAGGTCAAGTGGTAGTCCACGAGGGTGGAAAAAAACTAAGTAGTATGTTTTACGAAGTTTAAAATATAGGGATGGTGATTTTGGGTGATAGAAGGAGTAGGGGAAGGGGTATGTTGAAAAGTGAGAAGGTGGAGAGAGGCAATGTCATCAATGTGTAAAAGGTGGCAAATATGAGTGAAAGACACATGGTTGTAGCATGTAAGGTGATAGGAGAACCATTGTGGGTAAAGGAAAATTGAGGGGTAGAAAAGTTAACCTACAAAGGGCCTAGAGAGTGTAACCAATCTATGCCTAGAACGACATCAACTCCTTTAATAGGAAGGAGGTAAAAAGGAATAATGAATGAGTGTGTCAACACTCAATTTCGTCCGGATAGTAATAAAATGGCTAAAAAAATTTAATTAATTTCCAAAAAAACAAACAAACAAAACTAAGATAAAATAAATTCCAAAAAGAAGAATGATATAATAAATTAAATTTAGTTTGTCTTTTTTTAAAAAAATGAATAAGGTTTTTGTATTAAATGGGTAAGGGGTGTAGCCCATTCCCATCCCTTTGGGTTACACCACCCTCTTGGGTCATTTCTCACTATTCACACCTCCTCACTTTCCTACGCACCCATGAATCTCCAAGATCCTCCTGTACATTCCTGCCTTCCTTTGCACCGCTGCATTCTGCCTTCCTCCTCACTTTTCCCTGCATCATTACCGCATCATATCATGACTGTCCCTGTAATACTTCCTACTACAACCAATACTACCTTATTATAACAAAAAGCTACTTCCCCCTACGAATACAAGACCGGGTCAACACCCCAGTCCTTGGGGAGGCCGCCCTTTTCACAAGAATGAACATAACCTAGGAACTCATACACAACACAAGCTGCCCATTCTCCTCTATTAAGTTCCACTCCCTTCAAAGACTCTCCAACATCTCATTGGCACCGGATACTTTGAGATACTTCTATCACGACCACATGATTACACAGATTCTACCGTTTCTTCTTCGGAAGAACTACTAACCTACCCACATCTTCATCCCCAACTCTCACTCAAAATCACAGATACTTTACTCACGCAGTTCTTCTCATCCAACTTCATTTCCTCTCATACCAGTCTCCAGCTACATAAGAAACATACACAGAATATCAAATCCTCCTCTCACTCTGAATACTCTCACCACTTAAAAACAAAAACAAAAAAAACAACCACAAGAAGTGGCCTAGAAATACAAGGCGCAGAGTGACCAAGAACAAGGTATCAAGATTTCTTGTTTACCTGCTTAATGTGTTTTTCTTTGCTTCATTATGTCATTAAGCATGTACGCCATATATTGCTACGAAATATTCCGATAACAGTTGATAGCTCCGAGTTGAGCTTTATGCTTGAACTTGTAGAGCCAAACTGCACCTTGTTTTTCATCCCGTAAGCATCTATAAAAATAATAATAATAAGTGATAACCCAAAGCATCATTCCATTTGACATGATCACCATGCTTCCGCCTCTCATGCTGCCACCATACCAACCATAAAACCTCCATGTAACTTCTCCATGTTTTCCAGCCTCCACCATGAAACAACCTCCGTAAAAACTCCGCCACTGCCATGGTACTCTCCGGCGTTATTGTCGTTGAACAACGTTGTTGCCTATAGTGGTAGTTCTGCAACGCCACCATCACCACCAGCAACTTCATAACGCCCCTTTCCTTCCTTGAAAACATTCCACTACAACCCTCACAACCTCACCTCCATAAGCCACTCCAAACCACACCTCCACAACGCCAAACGCCTTGCCAAAACGCTGCCAAAACCTCACCTCCATAAGCCACTCCAAACCATACCTGCATAACACCATACGCCTTGCCAAAATACTGCCAAAACTGTACCTCTATAAGCCACTCCACCGCACCTCCACAATGTCAAACGCCTTGCCAAAACACTGCCAAATTTGCACCTCCATAAGCCCACTCCACCTTTGAAACCAAACCCTAGTTCGATTCGGTTCTGTCGCCGTCAACCGCCGCTCGCCACCACCCACGTAGAGCTCTTCCCTTTTATTCCCTTATACTTTCAGTAGCCAAACCACCATGCACCCACTCGTTTTCTCTCTCCTGTTTTCTATTTAATGTCACTCTTCTTTTGTTATTTCTCTCTCCTGATTTGTATATAATTTTCGTGCATGTTGGGATTAAATGCCACTTTCATTTTTTTTTTTCTCTCTTATGTTCATGTGGTTGGCATTAAACGTCACCTTCTTTTTTGTTTCTCTCTCACGAGCATGGGATGACATTAAATGCCACCTTCTCTTTTCTCTTTTACGTGCATTGCATGTGGTTGGCATTAAATGACACTCTCTTTTTTTTACCCGATTTTCTCTCTCTATGGCTGCCATTTAATGCTATCTAGTTAATGTTACTTTTTGTGTGCCATTTAAATGCATGTGGGGCTGCATTCTTGCTTTTAATTAAATGCCAAAATTGGTTAAAACATAAAGGTTTTTTTTTCTTTCCTATATGTTAATTGTATATACGCAGATCTCACTTTATTTTTTTATTTATTTTCACTCCATCTCTTTTTTTAAATAATGATTTCATTTGAAAGACACATTAATTTTGTTTTATTCATCTCTTCATTGTTCACACATACAATATCATGAAACTTTATTTTCTAAAATAAAAATATGTAACTTTAACAATAATTCTATTTTTTTAATTGTTTTCATACGATAAATAATTTTGATTAAACTTCAAATGAACGCGCCAGACGGGTTTTAATTCGAAAAACGTTTCGTTTAGGTAATCAAAGGACCATACGTGTCAAGCGATATCTAAAACGAAATTTTATAAAAAAACATAAAAAATATAACATTTTTGAAAAAGGTCAAAAAATATCAAAATTTCTAAAAAATTAAACATATACCAAATTTTCAAAATTAAAAGATATCAAACACTTCAACCAACAAATTTTCAACAAAGAACTACGTAACCCTGCTTTTTCATCCTGATGGAAATACGTAGGGGCAAGGTCAAACCTTGTCAGGCCTTAAAAAATTTAAAAAATATTTTTGTTTGTTTTTACCTTAATTTTTGTCTCGTTTTTGGAAAGATAAACATTTTCAAAATCGCACTCAGTTTTCTTATTTAATTAAAGGTACCGTCTTAGGACGGGCGTTGTGGGGGTGCTAACACCTTCCCCGCACGTAACCGACTCCCGGATTCAAAATCCAGTTTCGCAAACCATAGCCTTAATTTTGGTTTTTCTATAGTTTTCCTGATAAACTATAGTGGCGACTCCTTTTCTTAAATTTTCAAACATTGTATTATCTTTTTTTCTGATCGCCGTCCCCGTCGTGATCTCGACTACGACAGATGGCGACTCCACTGGGGACTGTTTTTTAGAGTCAGGTTATTTTAATTAAATAAGTAAAAATAAGTGTGGATTTTGAATGTTTATCTTTCCTTTCTCTTGCATGTACATATGCTTGTTTATGTTTGTTGGAATATTGAACCCTAGGTTAGACGACATGCCTTATATGTTGTTTCTGTCATATACCTGCTTGGGACTTTTTCTGGTTGTTTTTGCAGGTGGGGGGTTGTATGCATAATTCTCCCTTCACACACACTTCATAATTGCATATCATGCGTGGGGCCCTAACCTGGGTCTGAGTGAGCTTAGAAATAGAAAGAGGTTGTGTAGCAATACTGATAAGATATACTTCCTTTCTCAGTTTTTGCGAGAAACTCAGCTAGAGTTTGTTTGCTTTATTCATATGCTCTAAGCGAGTTGTTTACAAGCTGCCGTGAGTCATGTGGTGAAGTGAACCATAGCTCTAGTGGCCTTAAACCCCTGGGTATTAGGAGCTTCCTTGAGAGCGTGCATTTACAAGCTTAGCCCTTAAACGTCGTCAGGCTGAATCTTATTTAGGGCACTAAGGGAGATGTTTGTGTGTTTCAACCTTCCACCGACCCTTCTTTGTTGTTGTAACATATGCATTGCATATTTGGTACTCATAACTCACACTTTTCTCCATAAACGCATTTCATGCATTTCATATCATCTCATTTAATTCTTCTCTTTTAGGCAGTGAAATTATAAAATTGTATGCATATCATCATGGAGGTTAACATGAGGTCTGAAATTGAGGGGAATTCTGAATTGGGAGGTTTGAGAAAGAAGATTCACGTTCGAGTAATAGAGAACAAGTTGACCGGCCTTAGGGACTTAGAACAAAAGCTTGGACCGATCCAAAGAAGGACTTTTAGGAAAAGATATGGAAATCTACTAGGATTATTAGAGGTGGAGGTTCAGATACCCGCTGTCACCGCTTTAACACAATACTATGACCCGCCACTGAGGTGTTTCACCTTTCAAGATTTCTAGTTGGTGCCAACATTATAAGAGTTTGAGTAGATTCTGGACATGCCATTAGAAGGAAGCGTCCCATACAAACACCTTGAGCAACATGCTTCTATCCCCACATTAGCTGGGATTATGAAGATACACCCGAGAGAGTTGGAAAGCAAGTTTGTCACTAGAAAAGGCGTCAAAGGGTTCCCTCAGAGATATTTGGAGACCTATCTTTACCAACTGGCTGACAAAGGAGATTGGGAAACGTTCGTGGATGTCCTTGCCTTAGTTGTTTATGGTGTCTTGATATTTCCTAATCATGAGGATTTTGTGGGGTATGACGCAATCGATGTGTTTGTTGCTGTGAAAACTCGAGCTGAGAATCTTGTCCCAGCAATCTTGGCTGACATCTACACGGCACTTAATTCGTGCCACGAATGGAGAAACAAAAAGATGTTATGCTGCATACCTGCTCTTTATGTCTGGTTGGCTTCCCACATTGGGGATAGAACGATTGGCGTTAAATGCCCAGTTGAGTTGGTAACAAGGTGAGGGCCTGAAATGAAAGGAGCAAGAGAATGGATAGAATTCTTTGCTAGTCTGAATGAGACAAAGATTCAATGGCAACCCTCGTGGCAGCTGAGATCACGCCTTATTTAGTATTGCGGGAAATATCTGAATGTGCCGCTTGTAGGGATTAGATGCTGCATCAACTATAACCCAGTACCAGCCCAGTGTCAATTTGGATATCCGATAAGAGGAGCCCCAACACCTGCCTCTCTGACAGCTCTGTTGTTCTATTACGAGGATAGCGATGCTACTAAGGTCCTGCAGCAGGTCAGAAGCGTTTGGAAGAGTGTGGTTTGCATGGATAGAGACTCCAGATCATGGACGATCAATAGAGAAATCCCCTACCGCCAATGGATCGTAGATAGGGTTGAAAAAGTTAAATTTCCTTTCAAGTTGGATTCCCCCGGCTTGATAAACGAAGAACAAAGGCCAGATACTGAATCAAAAGAGGTCAAGCGATTAAAAGAAGAGATTGAAAGGTTGAAAGGGACAAATGCCAAAGTGGTTAACGATCTCCAAAGCCTTCGCCATAACTTTGTGGATTTGAACAAAGATTATGAAGAAAAAACAAAAGCTTACAAAGAGCTGATGAGAAAGCAGAAAGCGGAAAGAGATTACACTTTCAGAATTAAGCAAGACTTGGCGGCCGCCAACACTGAGCTGTCTATGAGGGCTCAAGAGCGAGATATAGCCTCATCTGCAGAGCGCCAATGGAAGAGTTTGTATGAAGACATCAAGAGAGAAAAACAAGAGGCATTGAGAAGGTTGCATGATCTCCAAGTTGAAGTTAACGACATGGAACAACAGATGAAGGAAGTGATGATAGAATGTGAGGAACAGGTAGGGGAAGAGCATCGGCAACGAATTGAAGCGGAAGAGCAGTATCAGACCGTGTTAGCCCAAATAGAAGGTCATATGGACGAATAGGAGAGAGTGGCAGTGCGTTGGAGGAACTGTTTCTCAATTGGCTGCTCTGGCTAATGGGGCGATTGATGGGGTCCCAAGAATGCTATCTGAGGCTGAGTCATCGCTGTTCTTTTTCAACCCACCAAGTGAAGTCAAGATTTTTATAGAGCATTGTAAAGGATTGGTGGCAGAGATG
>Ga0123340_1001477_pt1 | contig 19574 bp, 4 predicted proteins | sample SirMexnodulemix_FD_89961 | JGI IMG/M metagenome (GOLD analysis project Ga0123340, IMG submission 89961) | Root nodule microbial communities of legume samples collected from Mexico - Siratro Mexico nodule mix | ecosystem: Host-associated > Plants > Roots > Nodule | place: Mexico: Nepantla... | reverse complement strand
CATTAAATTTTCATACAGAAAAGGTAAATATAATATTAGGTACAGTGATAAGTTTATTAACTTTTATAGTTAATATCTTAAGAATATCTATATGTAACAATAGAGCTCTGCATTCATACATATTTGAAAATAAATTAATGTAATTTGGTTCGTTACGGAAAAGTTTACCCTAAACTTTTGTAGACGTCAAATCAAATGAAGGGAAACTTGGCAACTGTTACTAATAATTATGACACATGAGTTAGAAAAAGAGAAGAAAAGATAAAGTACCTATTCAATAGTGTCTGATTCTTGGCTTATTGTAAAAGATACAAAAACAAGCACAGATGAATAGCAACTTTTCCCATCTGTTTCCAACCACACCCATGTTCTGATTTTCCTTGTTTGTTTATTCAAGGAAGAACCCATTTTGGGTGACATCTTTGTTTTTATAGTATTTTTTTCTCAGGATTCCTTATCACAACTTAGCTAAGTTGTTGTCTTTTTTTGTCATTCATAGTGCATTTCCACTCCTTGCATTGGTCCCTTGCCCTTTCAAGTCCAGATCTGTGAGTTGCTGTTTCTGTTTGTTGGAGGATTGATTGTGTTCAGCTGAAGCTGGAGGTGGGTTTTTCTTTTCCACTCTTTGTATTGTAGTGTCTCCCATGGTGTGGGAAAACAGACATTCATATGCCCCAGAAGATTGTTCTGTCTAGTTTTCCATAAAGGCTTCAACTTTCGTGGTTTCTCATTCAAGATCTTGGGAAATACGAGATTGTTTCTGTGATTGGGCATTGTTGCCTTTCTGGGTCTATATTGTTTTTTTCTGTGTCTGGTTTGTTTTGTTAGCTTTGCCTTTCCAAATTTTCATCTTTTGCAAAAAATAATTAAAAGGTCTTGTTGGGGGAATTGTTATAATGGTGAGTGTCCTTGGGGAGGGACTCTATTTTGTGCTGATTCTTGTGGCAGTGGCTGTGACAGTGAGCACTGTGGATGCTCAAAGAAAGAGTATTCTCTTAAATTGTGGTTCAAACTCTTCTTTGAATGTGGATGGTAGAAGATGGGTGGGGGATTTGGCCACTGATAGCAATGTCACCCTAAGCACCCCCAGTGTTGTTGCTAACACTTCTACATTAAGTGGCAGTTCAATCTATGATTCTCTCTATAAAACAGCCAGAATTTTCACTGTTCCTTTGAATTACACAATCAAAGATGTTCAGGGAAACTACTTTGTCAGGTTCCATTTTTGCCCCTTTGTGATTGACGACTTCAATGTGAACGAGTCCTCATTTGGTGTTGTGGTCAATGGTCTGAAACTGTTATCGGAGTTTGATGTTCCTGGTAAGATATCCCACAAGAATACGAACTTGCTGAATTCTGGAAGAAATGCTAGTTCATTCTTCTTGGTCAAAGAATATATTCTGGCTGTGAATGGGGATATGCTTGTGATTGAGTTTGTTCCAACCAGAAGCTCCTTTGGCTTCATCAATGCCATTGAGATTGTCCCAATTGTGGGTGAGCTTTTTGCTGGCTCAGTTAGTAGGGTTGGTGGAAGTGGTGCAAACTTGAATTTGCCCGGGCATGGGATGGAGACCATGTATAGGCTGAATGTCGGTGGTCCCGAGGTTCAGTCCAATCAGGATCCTGATCTTTGGAGAACTTGGGAAGTGGATTCTGGATATATGATCATAGAGAATGCTGGGTCTGGAATTAAGAACAGTTCTAACATTACATATTCTTCCGTGAATGATACTTCGGTGGCTCCTCTCCTTGTGTATGAAACTGCGAGGGCAATGTCCAACACTCAAGTCTTGGACAAAAGGTTCAACATGTCATGGAAATTTGAAGTAGATCCTGACTTTGATTATTTGATCCGTTTGCATTTTTGTGAGCTGGTTTATGACAGGGCAAATGAGAGAATATTTAGGATCTACATAAACAATAGGACAGCTGCGGATAACGTTGATGTGTTTGTGCGAGCTGGAGGGATGAATAAAGCATATCACTTGGACTATTCTGATCCTGTGTCATCAAAGATTGACACGGTTTGGGTTCAACTCGGTCCTGACACAGCTGCTGGTGCTGCAGGAACTGATGCTCTCTTGAATGGTCTGGAGGTTTTCAAGCTCAGTCGAAATGGAAATCTTGCCTATGTTGAGAGGTTTGACATAGGTGGCAATTCAGGAAGCAAATCAACAGCAATACCTGTTTTGGTGGGAGTTGGAGCAGGTGTAGCTTCTTTAGTTATAGTTGCACTTATAGTTTTTGTATTCTGTTTCTGTAAAAGAAGGAGGAAGGAATCAAGTGATACCAAAGACAACCCTCAGGGTTGGAGACCATTGTTCCTCTATGGAGGGGCTGCTGCTAACAACACTTTGGGTGGCAAGGGATCATCTGGAACCCAAAAGCTATACGGATCATTGGCCTCAGTTAGAGTTGGCAAGAGGTTTACATTGGCAGAAATCAATGCTGCAACAAACAACTTTGATGACAGTTTGGTGATTGGAGTTGGAGGCTTTGGTAAGGTGTATAAGGGGGAGATTGAAGACGGTGTTCTGGCTGCAATTAAGCGTGCCAACCCCCAGTCTGAGCAAGGCCTGGCTGAATTTGAGACAGAAATTGAGATGCTGTCCAAACTCAGACACAGGCATCTGGTGTCCTTAATTGGTTTCTGCGAAGAGAAGAATGAAATGATCTTGGTTTATGAGTACATGGCCAATGGAACTCTCAGAAGCCACCTATTTGGGAGTGATCTCCCTCCCTTGCCTTGGAAGCAGCGCCTAGAAGTGTGCATTGGTGCTGCAAGGGGACTGCACTACCTTCACACAGGTGCTGACCGCGGAATCATTCACAGGGATGTCAAAACAACCAATATTCTGCTGGATGAGAACTTTGTAGCCAAAATGTCTGATTTTGGATTGTCAAAAGATGGTCCAGCCTTTGAACACACCCATGTTAGCACAGCTGTGAAAGGAAGTTTTGGCTATCTAGACCCTGAGTACTTCAGAAGGCAGCAATTGACTGAGAAATCAGATGTATACTCCTTTGGAGTTGTGTTGTTTGAAGTTGTTTGTGCTAGAGCTGTGATAAACCCCACCTTGCCTAAAGATCAGATCAATCTTGCAGAATGGGCAATGAGATGGCAAAGGCAAAGATCACTTGAGACAATCATTGACCCTCATCTTAGGGGAAACTATTGTCCTGAATCATTGTCCAAGTTTGGAGAGATAGCAGAAAAATGTCTTGCTGATGATGGAAAGAGCCGTCCCACCATGGGGGAGGTGTTGTGGCATTTGGAGTATGTCTTGCAACTACATGAAGCTTGGCTCAACATGGACACCACAGAAACTTCCTTCTCTGATAGTAGTCATCCTTTGAGGGATCCAAAAGATGAAGGACTTGAAATGGTACAAGAGTCTTCAAGTCAAGATGAAGTTGGTATTGATCACAAACATGAGAATGAGTAAGAGAAGTGAGTTCAGTGCATTGGAGAATCATGAATGAATGAATGACCTTATAGCAAATATATGCTTTACATATTCTTTCTATTTGTTTTATTGAATTCAACTATTCAAGTTTACTATTTCTATTTTTCATCTTATTTTTGTATACATGGTAGTGCAATGGGCAAGTTATTATTGACATTTTGCCTAAAACAGGTACCAAAGTTTGTTATATGCTCTCCTTTTTATTGAGTATTCAATGAAATTGTATTCTTGGGATATTGCTCCTTCAAAGCTTAACAGAATGTTATTATTTTGTCAATGCTATAAATTATGTGCTTTTTGTCTTCGAAATCAAAATGCAGAATTTCCTGTCTGCATCAGTTTAGTGCATGCTTTCAAAGGAAAAAAAATCAAGATTCTGGTAACTGATTTTGAAGCAAAATAATTTATAGTGTTATGGATTCAATCACACTTACATGCACAATGACTTTGGTTGAAAGAGAATTTGATATATGCTAATATAATCATTGATTGGTCCAATGAGTTGGCACCTATTTTATTATTATAGTTATCTTTATACTGAGTTAATTAGGTTTTAAATATTTCATATATTTTTGTATTTTGAATTAAGTTTTAATTAAAAAAATTATTTCATGAAGTGTTAAAAGTATTTTTTTTGTTTAAATATTTGCGGTTTGATTTTTTTTTTTTTCAGTGGGATGATATGATCGCTACTTTAATATTTTGAGTCTTTAATATTTTCGTCTTTAATTTATCGATCAAATCTAATCTCCCCTGGTTTAGTGATTCTTTCGAAAGGAAAGAAATGAGTTAAAGACAAGAAGATGGAAATAAGGACCACAGAAAAATAGAAAGACACGGAACTTAAAAAAAAAAAACAAAAAAGTATTTTGACCACGAATAAAACAAATAATCTTAATAAGGATGGAAAATATTTAAACAAAGATTCTACTAAGCTATTGTTATTGTTATCATTATTAATATTATTTTCTATTTATTAATATTGTTAATATTACCATTATTATTATCAGTGATTATTATTATTATTATTAAACTAAAAGATGTCGTGACTTTAGCTCATTCTTTATATCTCGTAAAATAAAAGTTCTCTTACACTCTTTTAATTTAAAAGATAATAATAAATTCCAAAAATTAGGTGCATCTCATTTTATAATGTTTTATATTCTAGAATGTCAATTTATTTTTTTACAGGTCGAGAGGATTATTTTGAAATGTAGTTTTTTAATATTTCAAAATGGCAATTTTGAATACTTTTACATTTCAGAATATCTATTCCAAAACACATTTATATAAATTAGACTATATTTTAACACATGGATAATATACTCTCTATTTTGTAATATAAAAAACAAGTTTACCATTCCAAAATATAAATAGTATGCACCCAATTTTTCAAAATAGCTATTCTAAAAAGGATACCTTCTAGAATAACCGTTACAGAATATAAAAATGTATTTCATTTCGGAATATAAGCAATGTGCGTCAATATCAAAATGGTTATATATATTTTACAATTATTCCATATGAAAGAATATGTATTTTGAATTTTGTAATTCGGAAATAACAATAAATAAAAAAAAATATGAAAAGGTGATATAATTTTTTCCACTATATTTAGAGAGTAGGAAAAAAATGTGAAGAGGAAGAATGGGCCCTAGCTGGCCAGATGCCCAGAAAACCAGAAAATCAACTTTGGATTTCAAATCAATAAAAACAAGGCTTTTACTTTTTGCACATTTGTTGTTTCTTTTTTCACCTGTTACAGTGAAATAACAAAAATAACTTTTTAAATTTTTACACTTTTGAAGTTATTTAAGTCTGGATTAAGTATTCCAAAATCAGAGAGAATACATTCCTGAATCCTTGTTCTGAAATATACTTTTTCACTAATGTTTTTTAAAATATATATAACTAGTAAACTTTTTAATGTCATGAAAGAGTAAATATTTTAAGAGATAATTTTCATGATTCCATTATAATTGGAGATGTTTGGAGAAATTATAGAAATGAAAAAAGCAATTGCCTAATAATAGTTTTGAAGTGAAATATGGTACCACATTCACATTCCCTCCTAGAATTGAGGTTAGTTGTTTTTTTGTTTCGCCTTCATCTTCTTTATAAACTTATTCTAGAATAATTATTATCATATATAATAATTTATAATTAAACAAGGTAAAAAATTCGGCTACGCTGTCGATGAATTGAAATTGCATTGTAATTTAATATTTTTTAATGTGTATCTATTATTAAAAGTAATACCAAAAAAGGAAACACTTTTTTTTTACAAAGAATTTAATTGGTGTACAATAATATAACTTTTTTTTGTATATATTCAAGAGAATTTTTTGATAAATTTTTTGGTATTACTTTTTAATATATATGAGTGTCCCCAAATACTTGTTTTTATTTTTCATCCCTTTTCTCTAAATCAACACAAAAAAAGAAAAAAAAAAAAAGAAAACGTAAAAATGGGAAGAATAGTGACTCACTTTCCCTAGTACAAAACCCTACAAGCCACGAACCAGAGATTCGAAGACACTCTTCTTGTTCTTCATTTCATCATTGGAATCGAACCAAAGCCCTTCGCCGCTAAAAATGCCTCCCAAATCTGCCAAATCCAAGGAAGCCCCAGCTGAGCGACCCATCCTCGGTCGATTCTCTTCTCACCTCAAAATTGGCATTGTATACTTCTTACTTCCATCTTCAAATCCACTAATTTTCGATTTTGACACTATTCTCAGCTACCCTTTTCCAATTACAAAAATGGGTTCTTCTCCTTTCAGCATCATATTCCCGCTTCATTGATTTTGTTTCCATCTTACCGATTTTTATGTGGGAGTTAGAGAATAGTTGTTGTGCATTGGAACTGAACTTGTGAACTGTGATTACTTGCTGTCTCTTTGTTTCTAAATGTTTGACTGAGTTAGTGAAATGAGAACTTTGTATTACAAGATTTTTTACTCATTTTTTTTTTTTTTAATGTTAGTTATTGTTCCTTGTTCAGGTTGGCTTGCCAAATGTTGGAAAATCTACTCTTTTTAATACTCTCACCAAGTTGTCAATACCTGCTGAGAACTTCCCCTTTTGCACCATTGAGCCTAATGAGGCGCGGGTCAATATCCCCGACGAACGCTTTGAGTGGCTTTGTCAATTATACAAGCCAAAAAGTGAGGTATGTGATGGAACTCGTATCACTATTACTGAATCAGTGGTGACCTTGTTAATTGTAGTTCACTTTTGTAAATAATCTGTGAGCTTACCGTATCCAACTTACAAGTCCATCTGTTGCTCCTCACATATTCTGTTAGTTGTTTGTTATTGATGGAATGGTCTATTTTTTCTGTGTTATGACGTGTTTGTTGAACTTGAAACTCAGGTCTCAGCTTTCTTAGAAATACATGACATAGCCGGATTGGTCCGAGGTGCTCATCAGGGTCAAGGATTGGGGAATAGTTTTTTATCTCACATTCGTGCTGTAGATGGAATTTTCCATGTTTTACGTAAGATGATGCCTAATTTTCTCTGAGGACCTCTTTTGTTAGTGCTGCATTAAGAGTTTATGACCTTTTGATGTCTATTTGGTTGTTAACCTAGAGCCCTGCTTCTTGTTAGGTGCATTTGAGGATCCGGACATTATTCATGTAGATGATACTGTTGACCCAGTTAGGGATTTGGAGATCATTACTGAAGAATTGAGGCTGAAGGTATGTATAATTAGCAACTTTCTTAATCGTAATAAACTGACTTTTGGACCTTTAATTTTATTCTCAGTTTGCAAAGTATATGCCTTTTTAAAGGGGCTTTTCCATACATATATGTGGAGTGGAGCAATTGGGTAGCTTTGCTCCATTGCATCTTTTTTCTTCTTTGTGTGATCTTTTTCTCTACCATCAAGGAGGATCGCTCATCCTCCATTTAGCAATAATTTATACTTTTTCATCATTATGAATTTAGTCTTTTGTGTAAATATGAAGTTTATACCTCTCTGCTGGATCTGTTTGCATAATGTAATATAACTGCTTCCTCCCTTTGGATAACATTCTAGGATGTTGAGTTCATGGAAAGAAAGATTGAAGATGTTGAGAAAAGCATGAAGAGGAGCAATGACAAGCAGTTAAAAATCGAGCTTGAATGTTGTCAAAGGGTGTGATTTTATCTTCAGAGCATTTATATGATTTATTTTGTTCCCCCAATGATGAAATGGCCATTTCTTGTATTGTATATCTTATATTATATATAGTTTGCAGTTTGGTGCGTAGCTGCTGTATTTATTAAAATAAACTGGCACAATTTTCTTACTTGTAACTCGTATCTGTTTTAGTTTTGGTGGTATGTGCAATTCTTTCGGTGACGTGGTTCTCTTTGGGTTTCCATAGTATATTACTGCATCAAAACACAGTAGAACCTTCTACCATATTTCTCCAACATTAGGGTTATACTATGGACTTTATTGTTGCTGTTAATTTCTTGCAATTGCAGTGTAAAACGTTACTTGTTTCTGATAAAGAGAAAATGTATTTCACGTTTGTGGTTTTTGTTGATCAAAAGGCTTTCATCAAATGGTTTCATGGAACTAGTCATATGATTTGGTGTCTGAAGATTTTTTTTTATTTTTAATTGGAGTTATGATACTTCCTGCTTATTTTACATTTCATTTGTTGTTCATGATTGGAATTGAATTTTTTCTTAATATCCTCTGTTTATGAGCATTTCTAATGGTACTGTATGGACGAGAATGTAAGTAGTCAAATGACTCTAACTATAGTTGGTCATCAATGTCTTAGCTCATGTCAAAGCACATTTTATTTTGTGTCTTTAGATGCATATATCTTATGCCTTGCAAATCTCATGTAATATTGATGCTATCACTTAATTGCCACTGTCACATTTTATACTCTTATTTGTTCGATTGTATACATACCAAAAATGTGTGGATACATAGTGGATGGAAATTACGGTGGCAATTTCATGTCTTCAGGTGAAGGCATTGCTTGAGGAAGGAAAAGATGTACGTCTAGGTGATTGGAAGGCTGGTGATATTGAGATTTTGAATTCCTTTCAGTTACTTACTGCCAAGCCTGTTGTATACTTGGTAACATTCTCTCTCAGTAGAAAAATTGTTTGGCTTTGGAGTGCAAAAGTCCATATTGTTCTATGTATGTAAGGGTTAGCAATGCCTGTTGGAGACTATTTCAGATACTATACCTCGTCTTATATTAACTTTACTAGTATTTTTTTGCTTTGAGGTTCATATTGGTGGGAATGAAAATTGAATAATGAGACTTGGTAGCTGATGTTGATCTTTTTGTTTTTAAACCTGGGCATCATTTCTCTACTTTGCATTTTTTTTCTTTGAACATATCCAGCACAATAGTATATAAAACCATCTGTGCCCTTGTTATGAGACTAACAAAAAGTATTTAATCAAGAAGTCATTTGGTTGGTAAATCATCTGTGTTTCTTATGAGAATATATAACCTGTAATATGTATGTCTTTTGATACTGTACTTTGTTACAAATTATTTTCTATGAATTAAAATTACTTATTATGCTGTATTACTTTGAGATATATTTAGATATGTGTTGGAGATGTCTCCATTATGCCTGGATACAATTTGACGCCGTTTGACTATGTATGGCTCGACTATAGCCAGATGGCTTGTATAGAATATTGATGATGTAATTGCTTATTGTGATTTACTCCAGATTCTAGTTTGGTTAAAATTCAAATATGAATGTAACTGTTAATTATTATATATCCAAAGGCATTTTCAACCATTACATGTTGGCAAATCATGCAATAAGGTCCCCTATATCTCATGTGGGTTATGAACCTATCATTCAAAATTCACACATACCTTTTATTTGTGGTGACTGCCCTTCATGCATACGTGCCTGTATACATATTCAAGTTATATTGCACATTTGGTCTCAGGTATCACAATTGTGCAATTTGGTCTCTCAGGTTTTGACTGTGTCAATTGGGTCCTCTGTATTCCAAATGTCTGATTTTGGTCTCCTAAATTTTAATTGTACCAATTCAGTCCTTAGGTATCACAATTATGTGATTTTAGTCTCTTTATTAGTTGAAATTTGCTAACGTGATATTAATTGATGCCTAATCACAGTTTCTTTTTTGATCCATACCCATTGATTACCACATTTCTTTGTGCTTTCTTAGACTTTTTCCCTAGCAAGTGGCGTGTTACATCATAAACATACCATTCTTTAGTGTCATGTACTTCAGATCAAGTTATATGAAATTTCTAACTCTGTATACTTAAATTTCTTTCACAGGTTAATATGACTGAAAAAGATTACCAAAGAAAAAAGAATAAATTTCTGCCCAAAATTCATGCGTGGTATGTATTTTTTATTTTTTTAAATCACTTTTCTTTCATGAATAATTTAGCCTTGTATCTCTCCATGACTACCTCTGTATGAGTATGAAGGATGTCAAAAGTGGGATCTAAGTATCCCACATATTTATGTGCAAGGTATTCAACATATTGTTTCAAGATCTGTGTAAAAATGCGGTATGTTCTTAATGAATGGAAAATGTATCTATGTTTGGTCTACAATTATGTCTTGATGCACAAAGGATGTAGATTTTCTCCCCTTACATTTCATTCCTGGCTTTGATTTAGGCTCATATCAGGGATACACTAGGTAACGAGCACAGAACAAGAGTGGGTGTAAGTGAGAGCACAATTGCACATAGTGAAGGCCTATGTAGGTGGTGCCTCTCAAGTGCCCCTATGTAATTTATTTCAAAATTCTGTCTAAATAATTTATTATTATTAGAAAAATTGAACTTAAACTTTAGCTCTTAAACACACATAAGCTCTGTTAGTTGTACAATGTTTGTAGTAAATAAATAAAGGTAACTGGCTTGATTGAGTTAATTACATCCTAATAAATTCATATAAAGATAGCTGACTAGCATTCTACATATTTTGCATGTGCTAAATCTAACACTATTAACGAAACTTCAAATAATTTACCTATCCTTTTGTCAAACTACCAATTCTCAAGTTTGAACTATTGTGATGTTTTCTATAAAAGAAAAATGGAACTTTGCAAAGTAATAGGAAAATTGTATTTGATTTTTTTTATTATACTGTAATATGATTTTTTGACTTCAAAGAAGACAAATATCATTGGGATGCTGACTGTAGAAGTTGGATCAGGCGACCGGTGTTTAGCAGCTTGTGAAAACAAATTGATGCTATTTTTGAGCTTCAAATTTTAGGATGTGAGGTGATCCCACACTGCTCTAAAGTAAGGATCCACACTAGGTCATGAATGGGTAGTTTATCCATCAGAATACTGTGACAGTGAACACCTTTATGCCTGCTTCCTTCACCCACACAATTTGGCCGCATGACAATGGTTTTCAATTCTTGCGGTTGTCAAATTGAAATGATATTAGAATGAAGATTATAGTGTCTTTTCTGTTTGAAATTTGAATACTAATTTCATACTGATTTTCCATGGAAGCAGTGTACCCACTCCACTCAGAAGGAAATCTTAACTAGTTATTCACATTGTTTTCCTTAAGTAATAGATAGTATTTTCTCTTATTCATATTGTGCCTTAATTTTTCGTTTATTCTAATTATTCTCTCAAAGTTTGCTATTAATGTTGAAAAAGAAATTTAATTAACATTTGACACCTGTGTTCTCCAGGGTCCAGGAGCATGGTGGTGAGCAAATTATTCCTTTCAGCTGCTCCTTCGAGAGGAATCTTTCAGATCTGCCTCCAGATGAAGCAGCTAAGTACTGTGAGGAGAATAAAATTCAAAGGTTTGCTCAATGTATTTGTTGTGCAGCTGTTAAATGTTTGATTGCAGAATTAGGAACACCCGTCTCTTTAATATGATTGTTGTGCAATTTTTATCTCCTGAATCTTTTTCCAAAAATTTAATCCCCCAATTTTTTTAGTTGTAATAATACAGTTTTTGCTAGTTCTTCTCTACCTAAAACCTGTATATCCTCATTTTTTTACTGAGAATATTTATAACTAAATTACATAGAACCCTGTTCCATGCAATGCCCGCTGATCAAAGCTTTACATTTTGCCACTAGTCTTTTATCCCTTTTCACTACAAATTTTAGTTGAATACTTATTAACATTGAAGTGTTGGTATGCAATTATAGTTATATGCTTCGTATTAACTGCTATATTCTTCATTTCAACAGTGCTCTTCCCAAAATAATAAAGACTGGGTTTTCAGCTATTAATCTCATTTACTTTTTCACAGCTGGACCTGATGAGGTAATATATCCGCATACTTACTTTCATAGTGATAAAAGTTGTCTTAATTTTATGAATCTGTTGTGGGATTTGTGTGTCAACCTCATCGAATTATTCACTTTTAGTTTCTCTGTTGTTGACTGTTGAGATGATTGTGCCAAGTGTAAATCTCTCCGAGTCCTCACCTGACCATTGTGTGATATTCAAGTGCATCTGTTATTTTCTACAAATTTTATCATGCAAAAAGACAATTCATTATTGGAATTGGGGATAAAATTTACAACTCTAATTAATTAGCTTTACCAAGATAATTTGGATTACATATGTATTATTAGGAATTTTTTATTTATTCCTGTAATTATTATTAGAGGATAACAAATTTCCTCTATTTACTGAATTGATTTCGTTTTCTCAAGATAAATAAAGCTTCCGTACTGTCTCAGAAATACAGTTTCATTAATGTCCCTTTCCTATAGTTTAAACAATATTTATGCATCATATTACACCAAACTTAGTTATGTGAAGCTAGCTGGAACTCATCTTAAATTATAGGTACACCCATCGTATTGGACCCTTTTAACCACTTCATAAGAATTAAGTAATTTAGTTAGTTGTATTAAAATTGTCAACAGTTTGTACAACTTTTCCAAAGTTATCCTTAAAATTATTGCAACACTACTCTCTTAATCTCTTTCTACCTAATTAATTGATTTTTCTTCAGTTAATCCCTTTCCAGAATTTTCCTCTCCTAATTATTTTTTTTTAATGGATTTTTTTTAGTAGTGGGTTCAAGAAATTAGTTTACTGTACTTATTATTCATTGAATAGATTTTTTTGAGTAGTTATGGGCATTTTTGTGACAAAACACACTGCAGTAGACAATTTCGAGGGGTCTTACAAAAAAGACCAAGACAATTTTTCCAGAAGGTTCTTTTCTTATAAAAAGTTGTAGACGGAGTACTTAGCTTTTATTGTGCACATGAAGTAAACTGACCTCGATAGATAATTTCGTTGATTGCAACTGACGCAGTAAGAAAGTAACAAAAATGCAGAATTGCTGTTATATTAACTTTGAACTAGTGGAACTGACTCAAATTTTGTTTGAACTCTTGATATGTTTCTCTGTTGGGTTACCTTGGTGGTACTTCTTTTACTTATCTGATAATTGCTATTTCAGTTGCTGTTTGTCTGACAATGTAACATCAGCTGTACCTAGGTTGCTTATGAAAACTTTTCACCAGCATTGTACTCCTGTGTCTGGTTGCTGTTTCTTTTCTATGTGAATGATAACCATCGTTGGGATGTCTGCAATAATTCTCTTAAACAATTTTCCCAATAGTTTTTCCATGTCTAACACCACAGTATGTGTTGTCTTTGATGTTAACTAATCCTTTTGGGTATAATTTATTTCTTGCAGGTTAAGTGTTGGCAAATTAGACGCCAAACAAAAGCTCCTCAAGCTGCAGGGACTATCCATACTGATTTTGAAAGGGGATTTATTTGTGCTGAGGTGTGTTGATTTCATGAATTTTGACATTTCTTGATTCTGACCGGGCTTATCATTCCTTTTATGTAACTGCAATTATCCGTTTGCCATTATAGTTCTATAACTAAACATCATACAGTAAAACTATCTGTAAAGGCTCAACCGCATCCCCCTGTATAACTAAAGATTATGCATCGAACATAGCTTAATACGATTACTAAGCTACTTGAAAAGTAATATTTCATGAAATGCTCCTATTTCCAACATTGAAAATAGGATTCCATGAATATTTGGATGAGATTCAGAATAGGAGTGACATTCCTTTTTTGTAAATAAACATCGGAATCTTGGATCCCAAGATTGAATACAAATAACATTATTATTCCTTCACACCAAGCTGACTCACCCTACGAATTTACTGAAGTTTTAGAATCAAATTGAATCATGCTATTTGAAATATAGGGTCCATTGTGTTACTTACATTGTTCAGTTATATTAGGCATTGAGATTTTTCAAAAATCATCTCAGGTTTTAACTTTCTAATTAGGAAGACGTACCACATAATTCGGTTATTTGAAATTGCAGATTGAATAAATGACTTGCCACTATTTTGATGACCTATTTGCTATAACCATTCTACTTGAGAATTTATTTGTTCTCTTAAATGGTTAAGTAGTTTAACTTATTGGTATTGATCCATTTAAGCTTTTCCATTTTTTGCTAGAGCTATTTTTGCTCTTACAATGATTTATATATTACAAATATGTTCAATCTTTCAACAACTGATCTGGGTCATTGACTGCCTCGTGAATGTTGTTTCAGGTGATGAAGTTTGAGGATCTTAAGGAACTCGGTAGTGAATCAGCTGTGAAGGTATGAGCTTATTTTGATGCAATTTTTATCGTATTGCTGTTTCTTCCTAATGTTATGTTTATAGTGCCCAGCATCAGATTGATAACTGGGTGATGAAACAAGAAATTGACCTGTAATTTTGGAAGAATTTGGTGGAAAAATGAGGAAAGATCCTTACAGACCTGGACAACTTGAGATGGCATTTCAGGTCTAGTAGCTTAGGTTATTTGTGGCTAAAAGAATTGAGATCGAAGAAATCTGCTCAAGTTGTCTCCTTTATTTAGTTCAATCTAGGTTCACCTTCGTTTTAGCGTAGTCTAATTAAAACGAATAATTGCTATTTAGTTTCTTTTTTCAACAGAGGGAAGTACTTAATCTAGAATAACTAGAATTGATACAGCAGCTGCTTAGGATCTTTTACAGAAGAGTCCTTATAAGTCGTATGTTAGGTAGACCTGCCACTAAGACAATCCGTGAATATTGGAGTAGATAGTCTGTAAGTGAGGAGGTTTTATTTATTTCTTGACTAAAGATGAATGAACTATAAGAAATGAAAACCAAATTGTGATTTGAGAACTTGATTTATTGTACTTGACTGGAGAAAAATAATAGAACCTTTTGAGAAGTATCTGTTTCTATTTACACTTGTACAAGAGCAACTATGCAAATGTCTTGGTTCTAAATTTATTATGCTTGTGTTGAGTTGTGAGAGCACCAAACTTTGTTCCATCTTTTCTTTCGATAATTTATTTGAAAGAAATTAAAACGAAAGTGATAAATGCTAGAGGATGTCATACAGTTGCATGAATCAAGAAATAGTAACTGCTTTTTGCTGGATGTCATTGATACAGTCGTATGAATCAAGATATGGCAACTGCTTTTTGCATGATGATTTAACTAGAATGTGTTACCTTAGCAAAATGAAATAAAAAAGAGCAGCTGGATATGCCCATTTATGCGTAAGATGCACAGTATTTCTTAACAATATACCTATCTGTTTTGATGAACTTCATCATAAACATTTACAAAAAAAATTAAGTTTTTTCAGAAACTAAAATTACATTAGTTAATGAGATGCTAATATGAAAAAGCATCTATAAAATACCAAGAAGATTGTTTTTCTTTTCTCAAATGTGTTTGGAAAGAAATTTATCCGAACATGTCCTATATGTGCTCATTCATTTTATTGTTGGGTTTGTGACTTTTGATACTGAATTGAGGTTAAGTGTATACATGTGCATTGGTTGCTTTCAGCATATCAAACTTTTTGGTGTGTTTTGTGCTATACCATGTGCTACGAATTACCCCTCTTTATTATATATGTATACATATTGGTGCCTTCTTTTAGGGACCTAACCACTTCTCTCTTTTTTAATGTATTGTCTATTAGGCTGCTGGAAAGTATAAACAGGAGGGTAAAACGTATGTGGTCCAAGATGGGGACATAATATTCTTCAAGTTTAACGTTTCTGGTGGAGGGAAGAAGTAAAACTACAAATTCCTTGATATTCAGTTTGCATGGAATTTGTGTTTTATGATAGGTGCCATCCATGTTGCACAATTTTTACAAGTTTTTTTTATAATGTAATTTTGGCCTCACTTTGAACATTGTTTACTTATTTAGGCTTAATATTTCTAGTGGATTTTGACTTCTCAGCCATTTCCACAATTTATTTATGCTATGCTACTACACCTTATAGCAGTTTTGAATATAAAGAGTGTTGATGAGTTTATATTATTATTGTATGTGGGTCAATTGATTTAATATTAGATAGTTGCGTTCTCTTAAAATTTATAGGAATGGCCTCATTATTTATTTGAAAACGCATTCAACTCAACGTAAAGAACATTGTGCTTGGAAATATTAATTAATGTGATTTTAGACAAATGTTTACATATTTAGTCAAATATGAAGGAATTCATTTTGAATTAAAAATCTTACTTAGACTTTTTTCCCAACAATTTTAGATGGCTATTTTCTCATACTCAATCATACCATTACCACTTTGCGCTTAAAATATAAATCACGTTACTTCAACATTTTAAACATTACTTGAAACATATAAACTTGTAAATTAATGCTGTATTTGGATAATTTCTGAAAAAAAAAATGATATGCTTTTAGATATTTGATGATTCAACATAAGTATTGAATTGTTTTTACAAAAAGTAAGTATTGAGAGTGAAGCTAACTTATCACTACTACTTTAAGTATGCATTCTCAATTTTATTTTTCTTTTCTCTTTTAAGAGGTGTATTTTAAGCTATTCCAATTTCTATTATTTGAATTTGAATTTTTATCTTAAATTAAGTTTTAATATTTTAAGACAATTATTAATAGTCAAATTATCTCAATTTGAATTATTTATTGTAAATTAAAATATAAGTTATGTAGTCAGAGATTTATTTATAATAATATAATGTATATATTAAAATAATTATTTATTATAAATTTTAATTATCTTGTTTAATGCATAAGTTAAAATACTAATTAAAAAAATATCGATCAAGTGGTTGTAAGTTCTTTGTCCTAAAATATGGATTTTCAACAGTAACTTAGTAATTTTTTTTGGCATATTTTTCCTGATTCAACAGAAACAGACAAATTCATATTTTAGTTCGAATTTTTTTCATGCTTGATACTCATTTAGTTTATTCAATACTCTTCCCTAAGTCTAGGCTTCACATTTCAACAGTGTAATTATTAATTCATTTGATTTCTTTTCATTTTTCTGTTCATCTTTTTTTATCTCTTGTTTTCGCCACAATCACATAATATATTTATTACTTTTCTGTCTCTTTTCTTTTTGGTTTTGTATCTCTCTTTTATACACTCATGGAACATAAAATGGAAATACTTTCTAGGGACAAATTTACGGGGAAGAAGGGTGAGTCTGACCACTTTGTAGAACTTCTAATATGATATATTATAGTAGTAGTATCACCGACATATTATTTATTAAATTTTATTAAAAATCATGAAATTTTCTCATTTAAAATTTTAATAAATTTTATTTAGTGCCTTTGTTTGTAATTTTGGTTATCTGCTATTGTTATTTATTTATTGTTACTCTTTACAGATTCTTTTAAGTTAGGAACATTTATATTTACTGTATTGACTCTGTTATGTATTGTTATTGTACTGTTGTTTTCATCTGATTATGAAAAAAGTAAAATTTATATTTTGGATGGTTGTATTCCATAGTGTAGGATATGTGTAAAATAGGAAAGACTTGTTACCCAGATAAATAAAAAAAAGTAAGTTAAAAATTGGGCACAATTTTTATTTTATAGCCATGCATTTCACAACTTTAAGGTGATGGTTTTTGGTTTTTTAATTGATTGATATGGTTGATTTAATTATGGTAGGTGATTAATTTGGAAATGATTTTACAATTTCTAAAATAATGCTACATCCCAAGTAAAATTTCCGTAAGCGGAAATAAGAAAAAAGATGGAAAAATAAAAGTAACTTTATTTGAATTTAAAATTAAATTATTCAATCAATTTTTGTAAACTTTCTTTTTATTAATCAATTTATTCGTATTTTTTATTATTTCTTTCAAAGAACTTAGTGTATGGATTTCTACAGCATCTGCGACAAAGTTTTATCTAGCGGAAATCAGAACCGTTGGATTTTTGTATAATAATTGACAAAGAGCTGTGATGACGCAAGATGGTGGGTGGTGTAAAAAGTTGCTACACAGGATTGGGTTCACGTTTTAACTTTATCACATTTCTTGTCTTCCTGCATTTATTATTAGTTTGTACTAGTACAGATTCTTTCAACAGCACAATTTAGATAGTGAAGAACTGAAAATGATTAATTTATTCATTTTATGTATACTTCTTATACATTATTTAGTCACATCTTTTAATATTTTTGTTTATTCATTTTATGTATACTTCTTATACTATTTAGTCACATCTTTTAATATTTTTGTCTGCCTTTAATAGTTGAACTTTATTTTGGGAAAACCTGTTAAATTTCAATATTTATCCACTTCTACTCACATGCCCTTTTCAAATACTTCATTTATTTCATTCAAGTACCTTTTTACATCTATAGTATCCAATTACTTAACTTTTAAGATGTTTTTACCTTGTAATAAATATATTTTTTATTTAAATAACTGTTAAACTAATTATCATCTATCAATAAATATATTATTTTATTTATAATACTAAATACAGAATGTTGATGTAATTTGTTTGGATGTAAATTAAAAGCAAAAAAATATTATTTCATTAAAAACTGAAACTATCAATTTATTCTAACAAATTTAAAAACTAGCATCATAATTATCTTGAAATGGAAATAATAAAAGTAAGTTTTTAAATTTCTGTGGCGTATTTAATGGCTATTGTTCAAGTGCAAACATCTGTTATTCGGCCAATTAGATATTGATTGCTATTGTAACTTTTTAAATGATGATTGTAAAATTGATAAACATAACACATATATCATTTTTATCTATATAATAATAAAAAATTACTTTTATATAACATTCCTAAAATTTACCTTTTAAAAACTATAATAAACAGATATATAATATTATATATATTATTACCTTTATTTGTTTGTTATAATTTCTGAGAAAGTGAATTTTAGAAATGTTATATTTTACCGTTTTAATGCATAATTTATATTATCAGAATATAGGTCGATTAACCATGAGATAATGCAATAAAAAGGTAACATGATATCCTCTAGCTGATGCTTTCCTCTCTCAGGTTGAACAAAGAATTTTAAAATGATAATTTTAAAGTTTTATTTAAAAGATAAGCATTTTAAATTATATTTTTCTTATCAATTTTAATACAGATGTTGATGACTTCATTAGAATTAAAATATTATTAAGATGATTGTTTCTTTTTTGCAGATTATAATCTTTTTATTAATATTAATAAAAAAACCATTTAACTGTTAGTATTTTTTTTTATAATATTATTATTTTTTGTTAAGTATTCATTAGTTTTTTTCGTCTAATGTTTGGGAATGCTATCTTTTAAAACATGTGAACTAAATATTTTTACTAATGTCTCATCATTATTATTTTTTTTGTTATTATATGTGAATATTTTTAATTAATATTATTTTTTACAATAATTTGTCATAATTGTTTTTATAAAATGTTAATTATATTTTTTACTAGTATTTTTTAATCAATACTGATTTAAATAATTATGCTCAACTTAATTAAAAATACCAATTAAAAATGTTAATAAATATTAATTGGAAAATAACATTAATTAAGATCACTATGTAATGTACTTAATACTATATAATCTAACTCAAACATATTAAATTGATTTGTTTTATGACTAGGTTAAATTTAATTCAATTATAATAAGGTTTGATATTTAAGATAAATCTACCTTATCCAACAACAATAGAATATTATAATAGTATATAAATTATTTTTAGTTTCAAATCATGTAAGTTTCACAAAGGGGAACAAACTCTGAATTAAAGACGGAAAGGAAAGATTCTTCTTTATAATCATTTATTT
>Ga0123340_1001473_pt1 | contig 19592 bp, 27 predicted proteins | sample SirMexnodulemix_FD_89961 | JGI IMG/M metagenome (GOLD analysis project Ga0123340, IMG submission 89961) | Root nodule microbial communities of legume samples collected from Mexico - Siratro Mexico nodule mix | ecosystem: Host-associated > Plants > Roots > Nodule | place: Mexico: Nepantla... | reverse complement strand
GACAACACCTATCAGCCATATTATGGCCCGCGGCGGCAGTGCTACTCGCCATACTAATGGTTGATCACAGAAACCGGCGGGCCTGTCGATTGGAAATCCTGCCGGTTTTTGCGGCAGGGTGACGGGGATCATCACCACGCTTCCGGGTCGAGGTTTGCTGCGTTTACGGTGATCGACGAGCTCAAGGTGAGAGGCAAGATCACGTTCGCTCAGGCGGTTCGTCGTACATATCCTTCAAAAACATGGATTCTCGCCTCTCCTCTTTCCAACAGGCGAGTACAGGTTCATCATGTCATGGCTGTCCCTTGACCTTTCCGCGCGTCGCTTGAACAGCACGACCTGCTGGGGATGTGGGATGCTTACCGCCGCTTAGCTGTTTCAGCAGGTCCGAACCCGGAACTAACACTGATTTATTTGGGATCGGAAGGTTTCGGCGGTCAGGCCTTGTAGGATGCTCAATTTGGAGAGTTCCCATGATCCGCTTGCACAAGCCAATCGCAGCTTTCGCTTTTCTCTTGCTCGCCGCAATCAGTTCGTCATGTACCCCCGGTGGGCCGGGGGCCCGCTCGCTGAACGAACCTTTGAACCTCGCCTGCGCGGATGGCTTCAAAGCCAGAGGCGACGGCTCATGCAGCTTTTAAGATCCGAGTAAATGCAATATCGCCCGCGGCTGACAGGCGAACTGACGAAATCCCGCAGGGGATAGGCTGCCTGATCAGCGGCATCAATGAGGGGCCTTCGGGCGGTTAAGCTTTCAGACTCGGGGAATGAATGGGAGCGGCATGCCGGCTCTGCCTCACTAGGAACCGGCAACAATTCAGGATCGCGCCTTCCGCCAGCCAGCAGCTCGCGCGTCTGTCTCGCTGCAAATCCACCGCTCCCCGTGGAGTTGCGATATCTTGGTCTCGTCGTAATATTTTTGACCTAGGACGTGGTAGATCCGCTCGCCAGTGTTGATGCTGACGTTGCCCTTGATGTTGCATGCGCTGGAGAAGGCCGCAAGCGGCGTCGAGGACGTGAGTAGGTCCGTTCCAACGTAGCCAGCCAGTCCGCCAACGATGATCGCCAGGTAGAAAGTCTGCATGGTGAAAAGCGGCGGTGGCTGCTTCTTTGTCCGATATCGCGGCGGGGGAAATGAGCGGTGTGTCGGCATACCTTTAGCAAAAGAGAATTCCGGCCTTCGCAACGATCCCGGCGATGACCAAGGCCAACGCCAACGTCAAGCTGTTGAAGACGATCCCCGGCATCGGCGAGTTCTTCGCCCGGCTGATCGACGCGGAGATCGACGACATATCGCGGTTCCGTAACCCGAAGAGCTTGCCGCCTATGCCGGGCTTGTACCGTCGACCTATTCCTCCGGCGGCAAGACCTATCACGGCAAAATCATCAAGCAGGGCAACAAGTGGCTGCGCTGGGCGTTCGTGGAGGCGGTGACACCCGCCATCGCCAGCGATCCGCAGCTGCGCGCCCAATACGAACACCTGAAGATCAGAGGAGTAAACAAGGCGCGCGTGGCCATTGCGCGTAAGCTTTTGACGATCGCCTTCCAGATCCTGCGCGACCAGCGCGCTTACGAGCCGCGCGGCGAAAGCCCCACGGAAGGCGCGTCGGCGATATCCCGGTTGCCTGATGATCGTCTAGCGAGCCCGGTAGGACTGGGCTGCGCTCCTCAGGGAGAATGGGAAACCGGGAGCCGAACGCCATTCTGTGACCGAAGCCACAGGCATCAAGGTCACGCATTGAAGATTGGTTCGAGAACCGCAGGACGGCAACCTCTGTCCAGCGGAAGGAAAGATTGAGCCGATCGGCGTCAATGCCGATCAAAACGAAACCGAACCCAAGGAAAAGCCGCCCGTTCAAGGCGTTTTGCCCCTTGTGTTCTTTCATTGGAGAAGTTGCATGAAAGGTGAAGCATCCGCTTCCTGATACGATTCCGTAATGGCCCTTTGATCTGTCTTCCTGGACCCTCACGTCAAGCCTGTGGAAGAACGTTCTGGAAACGCTTATTCGGAATGGAAAAAGGACATTATTCAGAATGAACCCTCTTGCGATTTTTCTAGGATGGTTCTAAACGACCGCCACGGTACGATTTTTCGACCGCGTGAGGCCTCGTGGCGGAGTGGTGACGCAGAGGACTGCAAATCCTTGTACCCCGGTTCAATTCCGGGCGAGGCCTCCAAAAGTTTCCTGAAGAAATTCAACTGTTTACGGCGCTCCCAACGGGGCGCCGTTCCGTTTTCATGTCGCAACATGTTGCAAGAATTTCCCCGCATTTCCGGGCTTTTCAAATCAGTCCCGGCAACTCCATGCGACATGATTTGCAACATGACGGCGAAGCCAGCAGAACGGTATCGCCAACTAAAGAGGCCGTGGAAAACTCGCGGAGAACTTTGCTACCAGGACCGTCGACGTGAATTTCCGCTGGCCATTCGCGGTGTGCTTCCCCGAGAAGCAGAGCTTCCACGAATAGACACGTAGCATCCTCTGCAGACGTGATCGAATTGTCGACAAGGTAACTGATGAGTATCAGGGGATGCCCGCGAAGCTCGTCACATCAGCCCTGATGAACCACCAATGCGATATAGTCATCGTCCGTCAACAGTTACAGTCGCTGCTCAACTGAAGATGTAGCGCTCACATTAGCGATTAGGGAACCATTTCGCCCAGTCTCTGTCGAAAGCCCTAGCCGTCCGCTCTCTTGAGATGATCTTGGACCATTCTGGTTCTCTTTCGGGGCCACGGCCCCAGTCACTGTCAAGCAATTTGTCAAACACACTACAGTCCGACCTATCGATGTCCGTTAGTCGGTACAAGCCGGCGTCTTCCAATAGGAGCTTCAAGGAGTGTCCGAATGCGAAGGCCGCGATCACCATATGCTGCCAAGGCGCCCAATTCGAGGAAAGTTCTGGCGAGCGGCCTCTATGCACAAATGCACTTCGGCTTTCATACAGTTCCTTGACCCACTTTTGACGTAAAGGCCAATCCTGTTGCTTTTGCGCGAACTTAGGGTCTGCGTTCACCCGGTGGGCATTTTTGACTGCAATGCAAGGAAAATTTCTCCACAGCGCCGCAAGCTTCTCGCTCACCTCAAGAGCCACTTGCCCCTTTTTGTTTGCATTCAACAATTTTTCAAATGCCATCGCTGAGAGCATTACGCAGGTCTGTTGATCTAGATCGGGCGTCTCACCATGTCCAAGTAGGAATATTTCAAGAGCCTCGGAAAGATGCGACAGTGAAGGTGTACGAAGTGCTTTCAGCAAGCCGTTAGCAAGACGGCCGTTGACAACGTCGCATTGTGTGCCTTCGATTTGATATGGCTGCTGGAATTTCACCTGGCTTGCTCGAAGGCCCCCCGCGAGGAGCGATCCGCCGCGGCGCGGGTAGGATAGCGCCATATGATCGTTTCGAGAGGAGATCGCGAAGCTTACTGGCCTGAACATGGTCGCGTTCAGATGAGCCGCAAAATGGCCCCTCATGAACTCCTGTTCTGACAGGCAAGCCATCGCCAGAACTGCCGAAGCGCGATGGACGGTAGACCAACTGCGCCGCGACACGTTCCATCGATCTTTTGATCCGGCCTTCACGATTAACGTGCAGGCTTCGATGGGTCGCCCTTGTTGGTCAATATGCGTCTGGAGAATAGTCGCCGCGCGAGCCGCCAACTCATCGCCGACCACAGAGGCGACTTGCTCGATCTCGACCGGAACGAAAGAAAGGCTGCCCAAGCGCACGGGATGCGGCAGTTTCACCCAAGGTAGAACATTCAAGCGGCCCTGCAGAGGTACATCTTCGTTCATATGGTCTCCAAAATGGCTCTGCGCGCCGTTGCATTTTTATCGCCGATCGAGCGATGGGCATTTTGTATGTGCGAGTAGATGACCAGATCAACAGAACTCAGAGATGCAATCATCGAACTTGCCAGCGCCAAAGCCGAGCCGGGCAAGCCGGTCAACCGATTGGAAATCGGGCCAGCGCTTATCGTTGAGCGAAACTTCTCGCAGGACGAGGTCGTCAATGCCCTGTTCGGCCTGCAGGCGGACGGCGTAATCCAAATGTTGGAAGGCAACCGGATCGTCCTCGTGCCTAGACAGAGAAACGTCTAGGGTTCGCTCGCAGTGCTTTGCGCTACCCGGAACGCCGTCGCGGCAAACCGATCCATCAGTTCGGGAAAACGAATTTCTTCGGTCTTCAAATCCGAGAGCAGACTATACCGTTCAACCAATTCCTTTAACCGCGAACCTCGGGGCTGCAGGCAAAAGTGAAAGATAACGGCATGCTCCGCATCCGAAAGTTGCCCTCTCACGATACGAGCATAAGCGTGTCGATCGACATCCGAGGCGTCGATGAACGACAGCAAGGTTTCAAGGCTGCGATAGTAGTGTCCGAGTGACGAGCCGTAGCTAGCAAAGAACTTCTGGATGCGGGGTTCGTAGTCCTTCAACTCTAGTCGGGCTTCCATATAGTTGTGCCGAAGGATTTCATACGAAATACACTCGATCGCATAGCGGCCTTTATGGACCGAGATTTCCTTTGCTCTCTCGACGAATGGTACCGTTTCAATGGTTTCCGCAAAGAGCGTCAGCATTTTAAAAAACGTATCTTCGAACGAGCGTCGGCGTTCGCTCGCGATTTGCGTCTCAAGGTGGCGACTTTGATCATCCAAAATTTCTTTGGTTGTCGCGGCGTCTGCTTTGGCAATGGCTACTTCATATCGCTGCAATAAGATCGCGTAGACGACCCCGACGAAAGCTAGCCCGGAAAACAGCGCGTTAGCAGCGCCGAATGTATCGCCGAATAAGCCTCGTTCCGTAGCCGGAAGCGATCGCCCATAGAGCCAATTGGTCACCATCAGGCCGATGATTGTCGCTGCCGCGACGCCTGTGAGCCAGAGTTTTGGCGGGGCGGGAGACGGTTGCGCCTCGCCCGAGGTTTTCTTAGCGCGTTCCATGAGGTCATTCTAAAGCACGTTGCTCAAAATTTCGTATACGGCTGCATTGTCCTGCACCTCGCGCAGCCCCTTGTATGAGGCGTGACGCAGCTTTCCGTCATGCGTCCAGGCGCGATAGTCGATCTCGGCGATCAAGGTTGGCTGAACCCATACGAGGTTCTGCCGCCGACCGCCGTAGGCGACGGGCGGCGTTTTCCGCTTGATCCGGTCGAGGGTCTTTCGGAGAAACTCCGCGCTTCGTTCGTTGAACCCGGTCCCGACCGATCCGACATAGACCCAGTCGTTCCCCTTTCGAGCCGCCAGCAAGAGGGCGCCGATGCCGCCCCGGGCCGAAAGGGAGTGCTCATAGCCGACGACGATGAAACTGTCGCGCTGGACGCACTTGACCTTGACCCACTCGCCGAGCCGCCCCGAACGATAGGGCGCATCCTTATACTTGGCGATAATGCCTTCGAGGCCGTGTTTACAGGCGGCGTCGAAGATGTCCCGGCCGTCGCCGTCGATCGCTTCCGACAGCCGGATCGCGTCGTCCGTGCCCTTCAATAGGGACTGCAGGAAATAGCGCCTCGCGGTCAGTTCAAGGCTGCGGATGTCGTGACCGTCGAAATAGAGAAGGTCGAAGGCGTATAAGACCGAGGCTCCCGAGTTGAGCTTGCCGCCCCGGCCGCCGAGGGAGTTCTGCAGTCGGCCGAAGTCCGATCGGCCTTCCTCGTCGAGAACGACCGCCTCGCCGTCGAGGATCGCGCTACCGACGCCCAGGCGACGCGCTGCAGCCTCTATCGCAGGGAAACGATGCGTCCAATCATGGCCGCCCCTCGTCAGGATGCGGACATGCCCGTTATTCAGGTGAACCGCGATCCGATAGCCATCCCATTTGATTTCATAGAGCCAGTCAGGGCCGATCGGCGGCCGCGACTTCAGGACGGCGAGGCAGGGCTCGACGCGGGCGGGCATGGGGTCGAACGGCAACTGCGGTTGCGCCGGATCGCGCGGTTTCCTTGCCCGGCTGCGCAGCGGCGTGTCGTCAGCAAGTAGCGGTTTGGAACGCGGGGACTTTGCCATTCCGCGATTACATCAGGCAAAGCTTAAAAAGACAATTAAAGAGGTGCTTGCTCATGCAAGCGACGAATTCAACGCAGTGTGTTTAAAAGCTGCGGATAAGTCGCCAAGAGACCGCGGGATCATCATCGTTACGATTGCCGAAAAATTGGTGGCGGTATTTCCTTTTCTGCAAAGGAGATGAATGCATGCAACGTAAACGAAGTACCCTTGAAGCGATCGTCGAGCCGATCGGTGCAATCTGTCTTCTGGCTATCGTCGGGCTCATTGTCTATCTGGTGGTCATCGAACAAAAAGGCTGGTTATCACTGAGCCTTATCCCGCCGGCATTCGTGGCGTTCTTGATGATGAGGTTGTCCGACGTAACGAAAATTCACGTGTTTCGAGCGTTCGAAGCGGAGCTAAAGCAGCGCTTGGAAGAGGTTAACGCCACAATCGATGACCTTCATGACTTGGCAGAGACGTTTGCGACGGTGTCTGTCCAACAATTGAAATACGGGAACCGCATGGCCGGCATATCGCCCCGCCTTCAACGTACAATGATTGACGATATTGTCGGCAAGCTCAGAAAGTTGGAGATGGAAGAAGCAAAAATCGATCAAATCATCGCTTTGGAAAGACCTACTGAACACTTCGATTACTTCCATTACGTGATGAAAGCGTCGCATAAGGTGATGAACGGCGAACAGTCAAAGGCGTGGGAGGACTGGTCAAAGCCGTTTATTCAAAAAGGCTTTGGAGCCGAGCCTAGCCCTGATGAAACCGAAAAGTTTCTAGCTTCGAACGGCCTTCTCGTCGATGAGATCAAAGAGCGATTGGACGACTACCGGCAGTACCATCTGTTTGGAACTCATCGTCGCTTAGATAGTTGGCTCGATCGCTATGTTCAGTCTTGATCAGCCCGATTTTCACGTTAGGTCGTCCGCGCTGGTGCCGAGTGCCGTGGCTATCTGCTCGATCGCATCGAGGCTTCCATCGCTCGCACCACGTTCCAGCTGATCCATTTTTTCAATCGCGATCCCGGCTTTTTCGGCCAGGTCGCTGGCAGACAGCCCGCGGTACTCGCGCCAAACGCGGACCTTGTTCTCGCCGTCGATCATGCGGTTGACGAACTCGGCAGGGATAAGTTCTTCCTCGCCGGCCGTAAGGCGAGCGCGGAAAATCTCGACGGCGACAATGTCTGCTCGTTCATCTTCAAAACGCGACCGGCTCGGCACTGGTTGTCCTCCTGCGAACGGTAGAGACTATGGCTGGATGAATTCCATAATTCGATCCCAGGTCAACACCTTGAACCCTGCCGCGTCGTAAATGCTCTTTTCGCGAATGCGGAAAGAATGCCGTGCGCGCCCTTCATGTATGTCCGCGCCAGGCCTGACGATCCGCTGATCACGCCCTATGATAACTCCCCCAGCTTTGATGTTGTCGGGGAAGTTGATATTCCAGAAGCCCTGAAGGTCGCCGTCCATTCGCGCTTGATGCACATAGTGGAGAAGCTGGGTTTCCGCTTTGACCAAATCTTTCGTAGGCCGATAGCGTGAATTCGCATCATCTCTCTCGACGAGGCTGCATTGAGGCGCCTTGAGTTCCCAGAAGATCATATGCCGTTCAGTTTGACCTAACGCATTCTTCATATCGGCGATGACGATGTAGTCACTTCGCCCATACGGGCTTCTGGCTTCCTGCGCGATTTCGATCGTTGCAATCGGTGTCTGAGACAAAAGCAAGTCGGTCGCGTGATGCAGATAATTTGAGCAGTCTTTTTCGTTGTGACCTTCAACCGTATCGATCAAAGCACAAAAGTCGTCGAAATCCTGTTGATTGATCATTCGGGAATACGCTTCACATAAGGTGCGAGAAGGCGAGCGAGGCAAGCATCCAACCCTGACGCGACGAAGAACCAGTCGGGAACGCCTTGAAAGGCCGCGTAGAAGACACACTCGACATCGAGATCAGGAATACGTCCTGAGGTGAATGCACCGTGGAAAATTACATCCTTGTAGATACCAAACTGCCCCGGTTTGACGACTACCGGCGGCTCACGAAACTTGCGCTCTCCACGCCCAACTCGCATGATTTGATGCATGTCGGGCCGTCGGTACTCAGTGAAGGCAAAGGTGAACGGAGATAGCGCAACAAAGGGGCAGGCAGAGCCGAAACGAGAATTCAGCACCTGTAGCTGCCGTGAGAACTCAGTTGACCCAAGGCTCACAAAGCACAACTCATTGTCGTTCCAGACCTGAACCGCAACTTTATCAACGCCCAAAGCAGCGTGGACGAAGTCCCGCGGTGCGCGCCGGATGCGGTTTGAAATGATGTCTTTTATTGGAGGAGGCGTTTCACCGGTTTTCATAGAGACGTGCGCTCGGGTTGTGCATTTTTATTGCGTTCTATCGCTTTGGAGATCTTCTGAATAGCGAGTTATTTGCGCATTTTGAAGAAGGTTGGCGGTTGGAACTATCTCCCGGGCTTGTACGACCGTGGTCGCGTGCCGATGGCAGAGCCGCCGGCCTTTTTGCTGTCGCCGGGAGGCCTATTGCCGCCCGCCGGCACCCGCCTGGGTCAGAGTTCCTACGACGCCGCCCCACCTTACGGGTGCGCTGCAGCCCACTATTTCAGTGTTTTTCAAGGATCGAAAAGCTCATTCCGTTTCCGTTTGGCGACGCTGCATCGTGAGCGTGAACGGAAAAAGAAAACATTGAAAAACGCTCAAAAGCCGGGCTGCAGCGCACCCGTAAGGTTGGGTGGGCAAATGATGCTGCGTACCCAGGGGAGGGTGTTGCGTGTCCGTCGGCGGGGAGCGTCGCCCAGCGAAGAAAAGTCCGCTGTCGGCCCTTTGCGGACATCGAAACTTATAGTGATTTGCCTTACCATTTCGAAATTGGACTGTGATATTCATTGCGATCAATGGGCGAACGATCAATCGTCGTCTCAATCTTGCGCGTGAAGCGAGTTGCCTGTTGTACCTTCTCCTCCCGATCGCATCTTCCATCGGCCCGGCCTATTTTGCTGTTTACGGATCGCCAATCGCATGGGTTCTATTGTGGGCGGCACTTTGGACATCGCTTCGGCTTGCAGTAGAATGGAGATCGGTTTGGACCGTACTACTGGAACCTGGCGATCAACCGCAATCTTGGCTTGACAGGTATCCCGTTGTGTCTCTCACGCTTGTGTTTACGGCCACATTGACGTTTTTCGCATCTATGCATGCAGCGGTTTATTGGATCGTTCGAAGTGCGATTTAAGCAACTCCGTGCGGACGACCGGTTGTGGCGCAAAGCAGACGCCTCGGCGAACTCCACCCTCAGAATTGGGCTAGCGATATCGGTCTTCCGTTCAGTGTCGACCGCGTTCGATGCCTGCCATCGTTAGGCCGACGGCGATCTCTCGCAGCGCTTCGTCGCGGCGCCGGTAGGCAGTAGGTCGAGCCCAACCGCGACGATCGCAGGCTTGATCGAACGTCATCCCCTTTGTCAGCTTCACTCGCACCCAATGTTTCAGGACGCGCGCTGCGCCTCTCTGGTCTTTCAGATAGGTTGCCTGCCAGTAAAGCGCCCGCTCGAGCTGAGAGACGCGGGCGGGCGACAGCGCCCGCCGCATTGGCCGGACCTCCATCGGCGGCCATCCGTCGAAGTCGGCATCGTCTGTGATCATGGCGAGGTTAGGCATGTTCGACCGCAGCCGGGCAGGGCCGACCGGCCCGGCCGAGCGGTTGGCCCATCTGACCGCTTCGAGCAGTTCCTCGCCGACGAGCTTCGGCGTCCAAACGTCAGCAAATTCGGCGTGCAAGGCGGCTTTCTCCGGTAGCGTGACAACGAAAACGTTCGGAATTGTCGGGAAATGTCACGCTCGCGCGGGTCTAGTGTCACGCCTCGCCGGGGCGGCGGGCTGGATAGTGATCTGCCAGGGCAGACCGTAGTCGCCGCGCTCGAAGCCAATGTACCCGAGCCGAGCAAGCCGCTCTAAGCCGCTGATCAGGGTTGGTGGATGGACACCGGCCCGACCGGCAAGGTCGACCAACTTTTCCGATAGTGTGCCGGTTTCATCGGCGACCTGAGCCAGCCGAAAACTAAACCGGAAAGCGGAATGCGATACCCTCGGGTCCCGGCGCATGCGGTCGAGCCATGCCGAGCGATCTTTCGACTTCACGAACAAAAGGTTTTTTTCTTCCGTCATCTTTGCCTCTCAATAGTGAACGTGAATGGGAAAACCGAAAACGAGAAAACACGAAGGCACAGGGCTGCAGCGGCTGCGCATGCCCGGGGCGGCGTCGAGACGGTCCCTATCCAGCCCCCCCCGGGTGAGGGCGGCCGAGGTCTTCGGCCGCCCAATGGTCACGCGCCGGTGTTCTTCGCGATGTTGCGGAAGTCCATGATCTTAGCCGCCACATCGAGGCGGGCCTTGATCTCGATCCCGTCGATGTCGAAGCCGGTTCGCGTTTCCGTATAAACGCCTCGGTTCCCTTCGAGATACGCGATCTCGACGATCTCGCACTGCGTCCGACTACCCGCCATGTACCAAGCGTATAGGTTGCCCTCGACGACGATGTCGTCTTCCGGGCGATCGATGCCGTTGTCCAATCGGCTCTCCGCAATGACCTGAAGGCGGCTTAAGCCCTCGGGAACAACGTCGCCCGTGGTAGTGGGACGAATGCTGCCAACAAATTGCTCTGCAGCGGTTTGCAGATAGACAGGAACGATCAGGAACGTCGGCGACAGTCCGAGGACGGTTTTGCCATCAAAGCCGGTCTGTCTTCCAAACAGGGACCGCCCGGCCGATACGCCGCCGAGGCCGATGACGAACGGCTGGATCAGGTTCTTGTGATCCGCGTGGAACAGCGTCTTTCCGTCGCCCATGACCGGGTTGCCGAGGATTTGACCCCAAACGAGATCACTTTCGAGTTGCGCCGCCTGGACGCCAAAGGCGGCCGGCAGGCGCGTGAAGGCGTCGACGTTGTCGTTTATCAGGACCTGCCGGGTGATAGCGACGATGCGGCCGTAAGTCCCGAGCCTGTATAGTTCGGAACCTTCGCCGATCGTGCCGCGGGTGAACTCGCCGTTCTCGCGGACCTTGTTCAAAGCGGGAGCTTCGCCGAACTGCGCCCGGGAAACAGGTTTGAAGTTCGGCGCGGTCGTTTCGCGAACGAGAGGGCGGAACGTCTGCGGCGCGGCATCGTAGGCCCTTCGCAACGTCGTGTTGGCGAGATTGCCGAGGATGCCGCCGAAGTCGCTGGTCAACTGCATCCCGCCGGAACGGGTTTCCAGCGCCTGCGTGGCGATTTCGTTTGTCGTCATGCCCCGGGTGTTCACGCCGTTCGCTTCGAGAATGCTGCGACCGATCTCGATCAGCGTCATCCCTCGAAAATCCCGCGCATCCGGAGTTAGCTGAAACGCTGCCGGATCGGCGCGATGCTGCAAGGCGTTTGTGATGGCAGCGGCGCGCTTTTCGACACTCTGGCGATTGTTGACTTCGAAGACCCTCCGTGCTGTCGGGTGATCCCGCACAACGTCCCGGAACTCGGCAACGGATGTCCCGGCAAGGATATGCTCGGTTCCTACCTCGGGAACACCGGCCTCGCGTGCAATTTCGCCGATTTCCTGCGACCGCTGCCGCTCGCCGTTCCTCGCATCAGCCACGGCGCGAGCGACTGCTTGCTCGTCTTCCGCGCTGAGTGCCTGGGCGGGTCTGTCCGAGCGAATAGTCGACCCGGCATCGGCCGGGACCGCGACCGCCGAGATTTCGAGGGGTTCCCAATCGACGACCCGCCACACAGCGACCGAGCCGTCGTCGCCTTCGGTCTTCTCGACGCGATGGATGCGGTAGCCGACGCTGATGTTGCGGATCACGCCAGCTTTGATGTTCGCGACGATCCCTTCATGCTCGGCGGCAACCGACAGAGCAACGCGGGCAAAGCCCTTGCCGTCGACGATTTTCGCAGACCCCGGAACGACCGAGCCGATGACAGACGACAGTTGATAGTCATCGTGGGTATCGAGGAACGGGGCGCCGGCATTCAAGCGATCGAGCCGGATGCTTGTCGCATCGACGACAAGTTCCTCGTCATAATAGCCATCGTCCCGCCAGGAATACCGGCGAACCTTCGCGCCGGTCGTCCAAATGACCTCGATCGAATTCGACGCTTCTTCGAAGGAGGAGGCGCGCACCTCGATCGCACGGCGATGCTGGTTTTCATCGGACGGCGTTCCTATGTCCCGAGCTTGCCGCTGCGTCTCTAGCGTATTTCGCATTGCTGTTTCCCTTCGTGTCAAAGAGCGAGGAATTCGCTGGCGTTGTCGTTCCAGGATGGCGCGCCATCCAGCGCGCGGAACGAGGTCCGCCGACGAACGGAATAGACGCCCGCAAATTGGTTCCGGGGGACTGGAAAAGCCCGGGTTTCGACCGGCGCCAGACGATCGGTTCGGCCGGCCTTCGCTCGAAGCTCGTTGTGCCTGGTCACGGCGTCTTCAGCGGCGTCGAGCCGATGAAGGATCGCCACCATGGCCGCCTGATAAGCGACGTACTCCTTCAGAAGCACGCGCTTGACTGCCTCCGCCTCGCGCTCGACTGCGTCGCGCTCTGCGTCGAGGGCGGCGTCTGCAGCGGCAGCTTCGGCCTCGGCAATCCGGGCCTTCAGTAACTCTCTTGCCGCGGTTCCTTTGTCACTTTCGCGGGTGGCGCGCTTCAGCGCAGCGTCAGCTTCATCGAGTTCCTTTTCGGTTCCGTCGAGAAGCAATCCGGTGCGGGCTCGCTCCGCGCGGATGACTTCCGCGTTTAGAGCGGCGACATCGATCGCGGCAAGAGCGGACTGAAGTTCGTGAATGGTCACGTCTGGCGATCGCAATGCCCTTTTGAATTTTTCAAAGATGCTCGTCACTTAAGTTCTCCTACTAGCGAGCCCGGCACCACATAGCGGGACGCGATTTCGGTTACGGCGTCCCCGGTCAGTCGGCCGACGCCCATTAGTTCGCCCGCGATCGCCCGGATCGCGCCGCGGACTTCCATGCGATGAAGAGTTTCCAAAGTCCGCGCCTCGGCCTCGCGATATGCGGACAGGATCGCCGCGTCGGAAGCGTCGACCCCGTGTTCTATGACCAGCGCTCGAATGATCCGGCATCGGTCGCAGTAGCCGCCTGCAGGCTTCCGAACTAGGTCGAGCCAAGGAGATAGTTCCCCGTCAACCGGCCGATGCTCGGTACGCACGGCCATCCCGCCGGCAAAATCGCCCGCCAAAAGCATCACGATTTCCGCCGATCGGCTCGGCGCCTGGTCTCGCCATGTCACGAACCCGCCAGCGCCTGCTAATATCGCTTCAGGGATCATGCCGACCATGATGCCAACCGTCGCGTGGCCGGCCTCATGCCAGGCGACGACAGGGTCCGGGATGAAGTCGGCCTGCACTGCCTCACGGACAATCTCGCGACCAATTGACGGGGTATCCTGACGTTCAAGAAACGTGGTCTTTTCGGGCGACGATCCGCAGCAAGCCCGTAAAACGAAATCGGTCTTACACATCTATCGCGCCTCCGTAGGTTCGCCGCCTTCGCGAGCGACCTTTGCCATCGCTCCGAGGTTATCGGCGACCCGATTGAAGCTGGCGTCGACCTCGGCCTGCAGTTTCCGGCGCACGGCCATATCGCGGGTGAAGCGCGTAGGCAGGGACCAAAATTCATCCCGGACCTTCGCGACGAGGACGTCGAGAACGAAAGTGGCCTCTTCAACCGGGATCAATTCCCGGCGCTTTTCCGCGAGGCGCATTTCGATTTCGGCTGTTTTGGCGTCCTGCATGCGGGAATGCGAAGCTGCCTTCGAGCCCCTCCGCTCTTCGTCCTTCAGGAATTTGATGTAACCCTGAACAACGTCGACGAGGTCGTATTGCCCGCGAACCGAGCGTTTGACGTAGGACAGTTTGGCAAGCTGGCGGAGGCGTTCAGTCGACACCATCAAGAGCTTTGATGCCGTCGCGACGCTGATCATGTTGCTACCAGAATTGGCAGTCATTGTTGGTTTTTCCTTCCTCGTCAAATCAAAACCAAAATGGCTTTTTCGATTTCTGAAAAACGCTGAAAAGCCGGGGGGCGGCGGTCCCGTACCCCCGCGCCAGGCATCGTCGGTCCCTACCTAGGGGGTGGGGGTAGGCCGGCTTGGCTGCGATAGACGTTCGATTGGTTCTTCATGTCTTGCCTCCCCGCGTAGGGGAGGCCACGACCGTGTCGTCTGCGCCCCGCCTGATCGCCCTTTGATTGCCGCCAGGCTTTCATCTTCAACGCTTCCAGTGCGCGCCTGCGGCCGATAGCGCGAGCGAACCGCAAGGCATCGAGCGCACCGGCTTCGAAGGCGTCCTGCCACATGTTTGATCAAGCGCGCGATTGTTGCGCTCTATCGCAGCGCCGAGGCGGCCCCCGAAGCTTCCCGACGCCCCGTTCGCCGCCCGGTTCAGCCCGAGCAACGAGCGGCCGACAGTCCTGGCCGGGCCGGTGACTTGATCGATCAGGCGAACGACCAACTGCGATGTGAGGACTGATGTCATCGGCGTTCCTTCGACGAGCGCCCCGGCTCCGGAACTCGGTCAAAAGCCGGAACCGGGGGCTCTGCCAACTACCCGGGCGAAGAGTGATCCCGAAGAGTTCGTGCAGAAAGAATTTACCGAGAAATGCTAGGAAAATCAGTCTATTAAATTCCCGCGTTTCCTTCATTTGAGATCGGGAATAGCTGCTTGAGAAGGGCAGTTAGGGACGGGAGCCGGATCGCGTCGATATAGACGCGACCCTGTACCTTGCGGGCGAGCCGAAGCCGCGCCCAATTGTTTCGAATATAGGCCTCGGGTCGGCCGAGAATTGGCGCCGCTTCTGCTACAGTCAGCCATCGACGCCGAATGCCCTTAGGCAGCGAGAGGCCGTCAGGCAGCGAAAAGTCGTCGGGGAGCAGTTCCCCTCGGTCGAACGCCCGGTCGTCGGTCGACGGTTCCGCGAGGAGAAGGTCCAATTGAACGCCGCCCTCGGTTAGCCTTAGCAGCATCGCCAACGTGTCATGGATCAGCTTGAGGTCGCGCTTGCTGAGATGATCAACGTCGATTAACCGGCTCATGATCCGACCGCCTTCCGAGGGGCGCGAAGCGGGCCATCAGCCCGCGTTGCCGCGCCCCGGGACCTTAAGAGTTCGCGTTCGATAGTCATGCCGCCCGTCCCTTGTGCGCGCGCTTAGCCTTGCGAGCCGCTATGCGCTTGATCTTTGTATCTCGACGCTCTGCCAGGATGACGAGCCTTCCAGTCACGGGAGGAGGGACGAAAAGCTCAAGCGCAATCTGCGCTTCATACGACATCCGGCGGTAAGCGAATTTTTCTTCCGCGTCGATGATTGTCGCAGATGGCCGACTATCCGCCCAGGCAAAAAGGTCAGGGTGCAGGTCAGGCTTTCTTGACATAGATTTCCCCTCCGTATTCCTTCCAAATGCCTTGGAGCGTGGCATGTGCGGTGCCTTTCGTAAGTTCGTCCTTGTCGAATAACTCCTGCAACGCGGTTTCGGCCATGCTTGCGTGCTCGATAGAACTCGCCATAAAGGCAATCATCCGATTGCGTGCCGTCGATGACTTGAAGCCGATCAAAGTTGTCCGCCTAATCGATTTCAGGAACGCTAAGGGATCGCGGTTTCCGTCATAGATGGCGCGTGAGGTAATCTCTTCTTCAGAGACGCGATCGGAAGCGCCCGAAGCGCCCTCGGGCGCGAATTCGGGCGGCGTCGCTTCATATTCACTATTTGAATTATTAGACGAGGGGGGATGCCCCTGATGGGCATCCCCCTCTCTATCTCTACCTCTATCTAGCATAGCGTCTGCATCGGACGCCGATTGATTTTGCTTACGTTTTTGCCACAGCCTTTCCGCGGCTGCTTTGCCTTTTTCCGATTTATCTGCTCGGTACTCGAATTCTCGCTGCATTGCCTCGCACCACAAACCGCCATCGAGACGCTCGATCAAACCGTTCTCTATTAAGTGCGTGACAGATTGCTGCGCCTTTCTTTTCGTGGTTCCACAGAGCCTGCCTAGCTGTTCGTAATCTTCCCGAAGCGGGTAGCCTTGATCGTGCATTCCTGCGCGCAGTTTCATCAGCATCCCCGTATCAAAAGGGTCTAATTTGCTGGTATCCCGCCAGAACGTCGGAATGTGGTGGCGATACCAATTCGCCGGTGACATGTCGGTCATTGGGCAATCTCCCCGCACTTCGAACAACGCAGCCGGGCGCCCAGGCGAGCCGGCGGCAGAGCGATTTGAGCAGAGTGACCGCAACCACCGCAGCCGACGATCCTCGTGATAGAGGCGACGGCGTCGGCTGCTTCCGCCCTCAAAGCGGTCTTGCTCGTCCGTTTCTTAGGCGTGCTGTGGAATTCGATCGGGAGGCCGCTGTCTGAAGCGGCCTCCGATCCACGGCGGGCGATCCGGTTGCGGTCGCGGACCTTCGTCCAGCTAACCTTAGTCAAGCGGCATCCTCCAGAAAGAAACGGACGAGCGCCCCGCGTTCGACGACCCATCGTCCGCACTTCTTGCGTGCTGGTGTGATCATGCCTTTTTCCAACATGTGAAAAACGGCACGGGGTGACTTGCCGATCTCTTTGGCGATGGCGTCAGCGCCCCAAATCAACTCGAAGGTTTCCGTTTGCTTAGTCATGGCGGCGAACCTCGCCAACGATAGCCTCGATCCGGGCAACAAGCGCTTGCGCTTCGGATGAGGGGCGGGGGTAAAGCGCCGCGGCCATGGTATGAAGATGCCAATCAATGGTTTCGACCATGCTGTCGGCAAAATCTTCGACGCCATCGCGGCCCATATGATTAGCCAGGCAGGAGGTCGTATGCGCCGTCACGCGGATCGACAGCAGCATGTCTACGACGATCGCCATGTCAGAAATGGAAAGCGCTTGCGAATTAATTGCGGCAGCGGCCTTTGCATTCGGCTGCGGCGTGATATGAATTGCAGAAGTCATCTTTGAGCCTTTTCGGGATGGATGATAATATCGCCCTTGCAGGGGCGGTTTTACGAAGCCGAGACGGTTGCAGCCGCCTCGGCTTTTTCATTTTCGGATGGCAGTGCTCGTTCAAGCATCACGATGATCTGCGCTCTAAGCGAGCGGCGCTCGATCTGCGCATGAGCACGAATTTTTTCTTTCAATTTGATCGGTAGCGGCACCAACACCGGGCTTTCCGCAGCTTTTTCACTCGTCATGTTGCACTCCTTTTTAATGATATGCTAAGCATATTGATATGCTCGACGTAGTATTGCGTCAAGCCCTATGATATGCTCAGCATACTATTATTTCAGGCGAGGAATTCTCATGGGAAAAATCCCTAGTCGTGGCACGGACCAATTCGTTTTGAGGTTTCCACCGGGCTTGCGCGATCAAATACGGGACATTGCGGAGAAGAACGGCCGGTCGATGAATGCCGAGATAATCGCGCGCCTGGCCGAGAGCTTAGAGATTGATGCTGTCGCCGAGAGCCCCGGCGCCTCAATGGAGGCGATGAAGCCCCTTCTTGAGGCCGTCCGAGATGATTTGGCTGGTTTGTATGAAGAACGCTTTGCTCGGATCGAGAAGCTAATGGAGGAGGTAAACCGACAGCAGGTCGTCACCTACAACCCTCCGCGAAACACCAAGACGAGCGAGGACGACCAATGAGCGTTCGCAAGAGACCTTGGACGACTTCGAAGGGCGAGACCAAAACGGCTTGGGTTGTTAACTACACTGGCGCGAACGGTAAGCGCCATCAAAAGACGTTCGCTAAAAAGCGAGACGCCGATGCATTCGCGGCGACCGCTTCAGTTGAGGTCCGCCAGGGTGTTCATGTTGCCGACAGCGATAGCGTAACCGTCGAGGCAGCAGGAAAGTTTTGGATCGCTTCGGGTGAGGGCGCCGGGCTCGAACGATCGACGATCAATCAGCGCAAAAGTCACTTGGAACACCATATTGTTCCACTGCTCGGCCAAATGCTCTTATCGAAGATCACGATCCCGGCCGTGCGCGAATTCGAGGACAAGCTACGGAAGGAAGGCAGGTCGCCAGCGATGGTGAAAAAGGTCCTGACCTCGCTAGGCTCGATCCTATCGGACGCCGGCGAGCGAGGCCTTGCAACCCGCAACCCCGTCCGGGATATCCGCGGAAGTCGAAAAGGCCGGGAGCGACGCCAAGAGAAGCGCCAGAAAGGCCGCCTAGAAGTCGGCGTGGATATTCCGACGCGTGACGAGATCAAGGCGTTGATCGCCGTCCTGGACGGCAATTGGCGCCCATTCCTTTTGACGGTAGTTTTTACCGGCATGAGGTCGTCCGAACTGCGCGGGCTGCGATGGAAGGATGTCGACTTCGTCCGGGGCGAGGTCAATGTTCGACAGCGCGTCGATCAGTTTAAGGAAATGGGCAAGCCGAAGTCGGAAGCGGGGACTAGGACGATCCCGGTCCCACCGCTCGTGATCAATTCCCTGAAGGAGTTGAAACTCAGGCAGGGCGGAAAACAGACCCTTGTATTTGCGAACCCCGACGGGGAAGCCCGGTCACACAAGAACGTGGTGACGAAGGGCCTGCAGACGGCAATGGTCCGGGCAGGCGTGACCATCGATACCGGCAAGCTCGATAAGAGGGGGAGACCGATCCTGAAGGCCAAGTACAGCGGTTTACACTCCCTACGGCACTTCTACGCAAGTTGGCTCATCAACCGGAAGGAAGACGGCGGCCTCGGCCTTCCGCTGAAAATGGTTCAGGAACGAATGGGGCATTCGTCGATTATTATGACCGCCGACACATACGGCCATCTGTTCCCCCGGGATGACGATGGCAAGGAACTAGCGGACGCAGCGAGCGCTCTGCTGACGTGAGTGGCCAAGGGGCCAAAACTCTGCAACTTAGATAATGAATTTCGCTTCATCGCTGCGGGGGGCAATGACCAAGTTGAACATCTATCGAGCGTGTTTGCTCTTACTGCTCGCGGGTGTGGCGTACGCCTGGCCAATTGTCGGGATCATAATTTTAGCATGGTGGGGAGGTGCACTGATCGGGCTCCTGGTGAAGGGCAAAACTCCGCCTCAATGGAAAGTCCATACTGCCTTTCAAGACATCCTGGGCTGTTTGAGCATGTGGCTTTGCGTTTGGAATGGTTTCTACGTCTGGAAGGATTTGGACCACGACTACTGGAAAAAGGATGCCAAGTAGGCGCTCGGCCTTGAGGTCGTTTCCAGTAAATGCAACATAACTGCGACATGCGGGCAAAAACACCAAAGAAAACAACACTGCGCCAAAGTCTGCAAATCCTTGTACCCCGGTTCAATTCCGGGCGAGGCCTCCAACTCTATTTTCTATCCGTAAGATATTGATTTACGGCCGGATTTTCTGATCAGGTCGCGTTGACCTATCGCCATGCCGGATCGGGCAGTGGCGTCTTAATCCGATTTTCAGCTTGCTGTCCAATCGCCAGCTGGCAGCACGTCTCTTGCAGCTTCAATCCCGCGAAATTTGTTTGCAGCGAGCTCGCCAATCCGCCTACTCCAATCGGACTAGGACCTAGGTCCATCTGGGCCAACTCTTACAACAGCGCTATGCTCCTCTTACTGG
>Ga0123340_1001472_pt1 | contig 19595 bp, 11 predicted proteins | sample SirMexnodulemix_FD_89961 | JGI IMG/M metagenome (GOLD analysis project Ga0123340, IMG submission 89961) | Root nodule microbial communities of legume samples collected from Mexico - Siratro Mexico nodule mix | ecosystem: Host-associated > Plants > Roots > Nodule | place: Mexico: Nepantla... | reverse complement strand
TTTATATACATTATACAAGTTTTTAAAAATAAACCGCTGAATCGGACTCAATAAAGTCTATCACATTAATTACCACTAAAATTCAAGGATTACTTGTAAAAGAGGTTTAAGAGAATTATTATTTTTTAATTCATAATGTATTAGGGGGTTCATTCAGAAAAAGATACAGAGAGACTGTTCTTTTTTAGAAAAGTCACCTCACAGTAATTAAAGAAAATAAAAAATAAAAGGAAATGCAGAATTCAAGAATCAAGAAAGTAATGTATATAGAGCCTCTTTCCTGTTTTTAGAAAAGCAACCACACAGTAATCAAAGAAATTATAAGGGAAAGGTAGGTAGTGGAGAAAATAAAGTTCAAGCACTAAGAAAGGAATAAACAATATAACATCAAAAAGAATTTTTATCCTTTCTTTTAACTTCTCTAATGATAGTATCTTAGCTTGCTTTCAATTGGTGTTTTTTCATTAGGTTTACTCCATTCTTCATTCTTCCCTATATTCTAAACTATTAGGTGTACTCAAATATACAAAATAAAATTACAATTTTAAAGTATAAATCTAAATAAAATCATACTAAAAAATATTAGTATAAATGTAATTAATTCCTTTAAAAGACAAACTCAGATAACTTCTCTCCCATGTTAGATTTTACTCACATGTGTGACTTTTTTAATCCCAATGATGAGTAGGGTTAAAAAATATACTTTTAATAGATCTGTATGCTAATCCATGTCCTTTTGCCACTCAGGTTAGAATGGACTCATTGGGCCTTAACAGAAAAGTTTATCCAAAACAATATTCATTTAAATACCTTGCTCAACTATAAAATTTACAAATATAAAACAAAAGCTATTTAAAATTATAAAAAAAAAACAGAAACCAAACACAATAAATAGTTAAAATAAGATCAAACCTGACTTTTGTTATATACACAATCAGCTTCAAATCTTAACATCAGCAAATTTTGCTAAAGACAGGATTTGGATATAGATTGTTGAAGAGTTTAAGGCCTAAAGTTAGTAATAAATTGGAACCATGTTCTTATCTCAATTTCTCTACTATTCTTTTATCAGCATAATTACATCTCAATTGAGACACCAAAGAGCTAGCAACTCTTAGGCAGCACCCACTGAAGTATTATCCTGCACAATCTGCAAGAGAAACCATGTTTCAGATAGGCACAAGTAAAATAATAGGATTATTCAAAACTAAAAATAATACACGATATTTACATCGATCAAAAGCAACGGTTACATCATAATCAGCAAGTTTTACATTACTTGAACCACACACTAAACTACATTTGAGTTATCACTTGTTCTCTGTTTGCCTAGGATCCTATGCAATGCTACAAGAAAGGCCATAGATTTTCTGCAGTACCCTCACCAGGTGTTGTTCCATAGTGTTAAAAAGACAACATCAGAATTGCCCTTGAAACTTTCACTAAAGTTTTAGGCCAATAACAAGCAAAATGAAAAAGAAAGCAGAACATCTGTACTTATAACATTTGTTTAGAGACATCATGGTAGTAGCATTGACTTACATAAGTTTACAAGGTGAATATGCATATACACATGTATAATTTTAGCATTGTGAAACTAAATTCACAATACCATACCTTATGGAATTTTGCCACCAGCAAGATGTACAATACTAATTATGACAAAAGTGAATTCAGATAGATGCACAGTTTTCTCATCCACCACATATTTTTCATATACATTAGGAGGAAGTTGACTTGTGAGAATATATGATTTTGAATCTGCACAACCTGAAAGAACAAACATAATAAGACCATTAGAAGAAAATGGAGATGGCAACAACTAAAATATTGTTGGAAAACTCCTGGGAACACAACCAGCTTTGAACAAGTATAAATCAATTCAGTCTAAATTTACTCATTTCCTCAAAATGTATCTATACTTTTTAAAGATAGAAGAAAATAATGCCAAGTGAAACCAAAGCATTCTCAAGTCTGAGTAGTCTTCATCGATTACTAGGTAAAAGTATACTCAAGACATAACACAAATCTACTCTCTCAACCAAACAGAGAGTAAAAAAATAATATTTGTATTCACTAAATTTCATATGGTTTAAGTTAAGCACTCACTTAAGCAGTTTTTAACAGTTAACTTTTGTACAAAGTTCCTGAATTTATGTAACAATGCAACACCTACATATTTGAGATAAGTAACTTATTTAAGCATCCATACATTACAATTCTCTTCTAGCATACTCATAAGGTAAGTTTAACCTTACAAGAGAAACTGTATTCAATTTCTTACATGAGTAGTGATGGAAAAGCTATATCTAACAGAAGATAAATAGGTTAAAAAGACAAGAAAAAGAAAAATGCTCACTTTGTTGAGATAACCAAGTCTGGGCTAAAATCTTTCATTTGGTCAAACATGCACATCAACATATACAAGTGCACTAAAATCTTGAAACCCTTTCAAATTGGTTCGGTTCTTTGCACTTACATGGTTCGGTGGAAAAGTTTTTTAATATATGTGTTCAACATTCAAATTTGAGCCAACCAAGTTTAAAAATATTGATCACATCATTTGTACTTTGACTAACGAGGCATTTATCTATTAAACACATTTTCACTAAATATTATTGATATAAGTGAAATAACCAACTAACATCTTTATTTATTTTTGGTAAAAATGTGAAATTAGGGGAAAAAAGTAGTCTCTAAATGGACAAAAGTAGTCTTTTCACCATTTATTGATTATTTGAGTATATGAAAATTTAGTAGATGACTATGGTAAGGTTTTCTTTCTTTGATTTTATTTAAATTTTCCATAACTTTGATTAATAATGTATGATTGAGTTGTTTCCAGAAAAAAAAAATTTAGGTTTAAGTCCATAGATTATTTGTCTGATCTATTGTATGTGTAGTATGGGATTTTAATTTCAGTTTTCTTTTGTAAACATTATAAAGTCTGATTTGCATCATCCCTAAATTAAACAAGTTTAATTTTTGGAAATTATGATTATCATTATTTAACCTAAATAGATTATATAAAAATTTAATCTTTTTTTAAAATATTTTATTCATTTATTATTTATCGTATGTTGTAGTGTAAATGAAGTTGATTAATATTCAGTGTTTAAAATTAGAAGAACCAACTAATTGAGATAAAACATAATTAATGAAAAAATTCTGTTATTTTATATATTTTAATATGTTGGTTGGATTTAAACTTATTTATTTTTAACAATTGAAATGTTGCCTTTCTTGGTTTAGCGTAACTATAGGAAGTGAGAATAAGCATGCTCAATTTTGCGATCTGAAACGAACGAGAAAGCGAAAGATGAGAAGGGAAGACACGTGCGAGCGTGTGGAGAACGCGCTGCGAGAGTGCCACCGTCGAATTCCGGCAGGTCCGAGTCGCGACTCAGCGTGTCGCCACCTTAGCCAGGCGCTGGCCATGTGCCTTGTTTCGTCGGTGTGTCCCGAACAATCGGAGGCGGTGCGCACCCTTTGCTCCACCGCCGGCACCGCTCTGAAGCGCCAGCAGTGCCAACAGGCTCAGTTTTCTCTCTCCCTCTGCCTCTCTTCTCACCAACAATAGCTTATTCCCTAGCCTAATTTTTGCTATTCAGTTCTACGCAAATTTTTAAAAATTTGTGGCAACGGTTATTTTTTATGTAATTCAGTTTTCAATACACTTTTTATTTGTATTTAAACAATTTTCATTATCTATTTGAATGTTGGTTGAACTTAAATTTATTTATTTTTTATAATTGAAATGTCTAATAATTATGTTTTAATTGAGATTTTTTTTATTTGTAAGTCACTTCATATAGTTCAAAGAGTTTCACAAAACTTTAGTTTGAAAGAAACGCAACTCATATAAGACGTTTACATTATATTTGTTTCCACTTATTTACAGAGAACAAAAATGGAATTGTGGGAGATAACCTTGTTTGTATCCGAAGACACGCGAAGAAAAGTTAGGAAGGATTCGTGGGAGAGGTGTTGTGATTCCCCTATTTTAAAAAAATCATCATGGTGAAAGAACTGAAATATCCTTGATTTTTTACAATTTTGAGGGACTAAAACAGTTTTTCTATATTTCCCAAACCGGAATTACTACAAATTTCAGGATTTAAAAAATAATTAAAATATTTGTTATTCAACTACCAGCATTTATTGAAATCGTCTTAGTTAGGATAGCATTAGACAATTAGTAGTGTAAACAACACAATCACATGCACTTGAGATTGAATGGATTTGAACATCAAAGAACACCAAGAAAGCTGAGTATTTATCGTCACCCTACACAAATGATAAAAAATGTTCCATTCCTTATTCCTCGTAGAATACAAGGGAGTTCAAATCTCGATAAGTACTCAGACCTCATGTTTTCTCATTTGAATTTACATGTCTTCATATATTGCAAAAGTTTGTTCTGTGTCATACTTCATCATAGTTTATATGTCAATTACTACAATCAACCACTTCCATCAAGTTGTCCAAGAGAAAGAAGGTGTGCCATGTATTGCTGTAAGAAGGCAAACGCGTCATATTTTCGGTTAATTCCATAAACACTGCAGAGATCCAAAAGAAATGGAACAATGTAACAAAATTAACAAACAGAGAAGCATGGTTGAAATTTTAAGCCGTTAGATTTATAGCTTTCAGCAAGAGCAATTAGGAAAAATATTTGTATCAGTTCTTCCATATCTGTTATTGCGAGATTATACAAAAGAACATAGAGAAAAACTCCTCCGGCCAAATGAAGGTCTTTCTATTCTGACTGAGAAAGTCATAATCCTGGGCATTAATACTACTATCTAAAACTAGTTTCAGGTGATATGAGAAATACAAAGAAAACGTGTCTATCATCCTCCGTTTCTGGAAACTATATTTGTCCCTAACCAAGGTTTTAATTCAGTCACAGTTCTATTGCAATTCTTGATATTGCGGGAAATAAAAAAATGCAATTTGAAACTGTGGTCACAAATACTCCAAAAACCCTTATGCTGCAGTCAAAAACGTCATCAAAACCTTTTTAAAAGCCTTGCCCCTAACCTATAACAGCTAAAAACTTCAGAATCTTCCTTCTACACTAAAAGAAAAGTTTGGAAATACATCAAACACAGCAGACAGAACTTCTAATACTCCACACGCAGAAATTATCATATCAGAAGCCATTTTTATGCAATTTTTCAAACATTTTCCTATTACAGACCCTCCCTGTCATTCCAGAAAAGACCACTACATGTCACTCACAATCCACAAATCATTCCACTGTCCACCACTCACAAAGGGGGAAGAATAATCCTATCCAATAGTTTCTCCCAACATTTCGTTAAAAAAACAAATCCCCAATGCACTAAGAATCTTCTTATTTGTCATGCAAAAGTTAAAACAATTCATAACAAGCCCTTTGGCATCATACCGCATGATAAGCATATGGAGACTTCCCTTGACGGTCGAAGTGTTTGGCCATGATGCAGAACTCAAACGGACCCCACTCCTCAGCTTCGAAGCAGTTTCCAAGTGCAGCTTTGTACAACTGAAACAAATTTCAAACACCAAAATCACACTTTAGGTCAAAAGAAAATGCCCTAATTTTCAAATTGATTACATTAGCCAAAGAAAAAACCTTGGTAGTGTCCGTTAAAAGCTCGGTACCGGCGGGATACGCCGCGTAAAATTGATCGGCTCTAGAGTAACCAGCTCTTGTCGTATTGCTGACGTAAGCGTAGCTTATGAGCGTAGCGAAGCAGTAGAACCCCGTGTACGACACCAATCTTCGGAACTTCTGAATCTTCGCTATCTCTCTCAACTCTTCGTAGATCGTCATTGCGATCACTAGTTAGTCATTTTCTGAAACAACTAAGGCAAATAATCAAACACATGCTGGGCGCAAGCTTCGGTATTATATTGGGCCTGACCTTGAAGCCCAGTTACTGGTCTCGGGCCCAGTTCCCATAAAACGTGCAGATATATTGAGAAAGATAATTTATAATTTTATTATCCATTCTCGCGTTGTTCCCCAAACCGGAAAATGACCCTCCGTCTCGTGTCAGCACCGGCGTCGTTCTCTCTCTTCACCTGCCGCGCCACCGCCCTCTCTCCGCCGAAACACGGCGTCTCCGACTTCACATTTGACACGTGTAAACTGGTTAGTTTTCTTCGCAATCCACAGAGTCCTTTTGGCTTCACTCTTCTTTTAAATTTAGTTTTGTTTTCAATTTTAGCTCAAAAGAATATATCAATTTTCTTTAGTTGTTACACATTAAATATTTTTTACTTTAATTCCTCTAATTTTTGTTTGATCGACCTCATAACTTTACATTAAACATAAATAGTAATTAATACGTATATTTAACTATATTATTTCATTTGATATAATTAGATTCAGCGACGTCGTTTCATTGTCTTTCTTGGTTTAGAGTAACTACCATAGGAAGTGAGCATAAGCATGCTCAATTGTGCGATCTGGAACGAACGAGAACGAGAAAGAGAAAGATGAGAAGGGAAGACACGTGCGAGCGTGTGGAGAGCGCGCTGCGAGAGTGCCACCGTCGAATTCCGGCAGGTCCGAGTCGCGACTCAGCGTGTCGCCACCTTAGCCAGGCGCTGGCCATGTGCCTTGTTTCATCGGTGTGTCCCGAACAATCGGAGGCGGTGCGCACCCTTTGCTCCACCGCCGGCACCGCTCTGAAGCGCCGGCAATGCCAACAGGCTCAGTTTTCTCTCTCCCTCTGTCTCTCTTCTCACCAATAATAGCTTATTCCCTAACCTAATTTTTGCAATTCAGTTCTGTGTAAATTTTTAGGAATTTATGGCAACGGTTATAATTCATGTTGATTTAAATTTGATCTGTATCCAACTGTGAATTTATTGTGGAAGAAGAAAAATTGTTTGTGAGTGTTATAACTCTTTTAACAGAGTTAGGGTTCCGTTTTGGTTTTGAAATCTGTCGTTTAAAAAACAAAACTTTCTGTAAATAGGGTTATATATAACTCCTTCTCTTTTCCTAAAGAGGATAATGAGAAATTTAGAAACAGTTTTGTGTCGTGTACCTGCGTTTGAGAGTGATAACCGGAGTGAGTGGGTCCGTTGGACGGTGTCGAGTGTAGACAGACGATGAGCAAGAGGAAAGAGCAGAGGCCACAGCGGCCGTGAGAGTGAGAGAGAAAGTGTCTAGGGTTTATATGCATGTTTGAATTTATATGATTCAAATAAAACTGGGGAAATAATATAGAACATATGCAGTAAGTTGAATAACTGAAAGCAGACACATAATTGATCTTATTCAGATAAAATTGGGGGAAGTAATACTATCTTTACAATTTTTTTTGTTATCCTTCAACTCAAATTATTAATTAAGCATATAACTTAATTAATTAAATTAATATATATTTTGAATTTTATTATTGATTTATTTATATAATAATTATTTTCATTGTCAATTCTATCATAATTTATTGTCTCTGATCCTATAATAAAATTTTACAGTAAATTTACTTATTTTCAATATAGCGTGTTATGAATATATTTTTATTGTCATTTTCACGTATTTCTAACGTACTTTATTATGAAAAATTGTTATTAATATTTAATTATTAACTCATTGTGTATTCAAACTAATATTTTTATTTTACCATCAGACATATTATTTTAGTTTGTGCAATGGACTTGACGATGTTTAATTTTTATAATATATAATAAGTAAATGGTTTTTATATATAAATTAAAATTTATGTTATAATATTTTAAGTAAATACATTATAGTTTTATTTATGGTAAATAGTTGTATAATGACAGTTATTTTTAACTATTGATGGATTTTTAAATAAATATTAAACTTAATCTAAAAAGAAAGATAAAATGATATATTAACAAATTTAAGAGGTTAACTATCTTAATAGCTCCTAAAAGTACTCTGATTTAATATTGTTACTGAGGGATTTTCATTAAAATAAATTAACTAACTGATTATAATTATTAATTTTCTCCCCTTGGATTGACATTACATCTTTGTGTTCTTCAGCAGTAATTTTTCCTTTACAGAGGGAATGATGCTGAATTAAAAATAGAGACCACAACTACCTATATCGACCATTAAATAAGCCAAGCTTCGATCAACTTCTATTTTTCTACATAGAATTTATTTTTTCCAGTAAATAGTCAAACAACTTATTAAAAGTTTAAAGCAATCTGTTACAAGTTGGGGAAACGGAAACTCATCAATGACTTCGATATTGTTACGTTAAACAGGCAGGCACACTAGGAGCCATTGGTATCCAATGTCTTAAAAAAACAACCATAATAAGTCATTATAATACTGTAGAAAGAACTATAGCATTACTGTGTTACTGTAATTTATGGTGTTACTATAATTTGCTCTTGTTTTAAGAGGCTAGGTCCATTTCTACACCACTTGCATTTTTTAAGATATTTGTATTTTCTTTGAGATCCTGTGGCTACACAAAGTGGGTGCATAAATTGCAGCCAATAAATTCTCAACTAAATTAGAGACTCAAACAGAAATCCAACCCCCTCATTTATGTTTGACATGCTTAAAATAGAGGCGAGTCGGTGGGCATATCTTCACGTCATGCTGAGGAATTATTGGAATCTAATACAGCTTGAACTGGACTTAGTCTCTAAAAATGTTAAGGTGTTAGTACTTACAAAGAAAAATTAATTCCACTATGGTTGCAAAAACCATACTAGTGTATTTTATTAATCAGCCTACTCCATGCATGTAATTTCATAATATCAATCACTGCATAGATTTAGGAGCATTAGGGTCATAGGTTGCATTTTCCGATTAAGATGTTTACTTTGGGAAGGAAACGAAGACTTCCATTGGAATTAATAAGTCATGCATAGGGACGGTCCACTTTACAATTGTGGGACAGACACCTACGTAGTTTGTTGAAATATTGTCAAATGTGGCATTAATTGCTTTCTTATCCTCTTCCATCTATAAATACACACATTTCTGATATCTCACATCACTGCATTTTCTAGTGCTCCATAGACTTTAAGTTTCTATCCATATCTTGTAGTTCATTTCAAACTTCTAAGCAGCATGGGGGCACTCACTTTCACAGACGAGTTTACCAGCACTGTCCAGCCAGGAAGGTTGTTCAAGGCTTTGATCCTTGATGCTCCAAACCTCATCCCCAAGCTGATGCCTGAAGCCATTAAGAATGTTCAATTGATTGAAGGGAACGGAGGCCCTGGAAGCATTCAGGAGATAACCATTGCTGAAGGCCAGTTGTACCATTTCACTTTATATCATTTTTTGTTGTTATTTGTGACTAACTATGTGTCATGTGAAGATTAGAGAAGATAGTAGACACATGGTAATATGATGATTTATCAAACCATGTGATCTAAAGTTAAAGAACTCACTAAGAATTGGTTTTCTAAATATATTCTAATATAATCCGATATATCTTTTGGTGGGTTTGGAACAGAAATGACTAACAAAGAGATCGTGATTGGTAATGCCTTCAATGCAGGTGACAAGATCAAACACTTGAAGCACAGAATTGCTGCAATAGACCAGGAGAAATTGACTTACAGCTACGCAGTGATTGAGGGGGATGCACTGGAAAAGGTGGATTCGATTTCACATGAGATTAAGTTCGAGGCCACAGAAGAGGGAGGTTGCAAGACCAAGAATGTGAGCACTTATCATCCCAAAGCAGGAGTTGATGTGAAAGAGGAGGATTTCAAGGCTGCAAAGGAAGAAGGTTTGGCTCTCCTCAAGGTAGTGGATGCCTATCTTGTGGCAAACCCAGAGGCCTATGCTTGAAGCCTTGAACTGATCTTATATATAGGGCACCTTTACATTAGATTATAAGATGTTGTGCTCTGTATCAGCCTATAATCTACTTGCCAAACATGATATGGCTTATAATAAAATTTGATTTACTTTTATGCTGCTTGATAGCCAAATAAGATAATACATTTATACTACCCACACAATTACTAGTTAAATGGTGGGATGATCAAACACAATGGTTAAAGGGGATGCTTCTTTTTCAATTTTTCCCTTCAGAAATTGACTATGTTAATGGTGTCGGTCATAAAAGTGGTAAATCAGAGGTTATATATGTAAAATCATGGACAGAACATTAAACAATGCTGAATGCTTCACACGACAAGAAATTTATTGGGACATACGGATACCGGTTTTTAATTGGGCCCGTCAAATGATAGAGATGCAAAACTCACCACGAAATAATGGGATATTCCAGCCCATTTTGCACCATAATTTGGTTCTGTCGAGTCAGATTTTGACTTGGCAAATGAAAGCTACAAATTTTGGTTAAAACATGGTTTTTGTCCCTGCAAGAATCAACAGCAGTCATACTCATTCTTAAAACTAAAATGTATAACATTGAGATCTGATACAAAGATATGAAAATTTTCTTTCCCGGAGACTCTTCTAGTACCAAGAAGTTCTCTGAGAAAATGTACAGTATACAAACCAAAATGTCCTGTATCAGAAAGGACACCCTCTCATTTAGGAAAATCGAATACATTAACTAAGTGAAGATTCTATGTATTAAAACATTTATTACTTCATTTGACTTGAACGTTCTGTGTCTAATTTTCAAATACACAAAAGGATATATTTTACTTTAGAAAAAAGAAAAAATCTCGATTTGAAAAAGTAAGTATCAGCCAAAAAAATGGAAAACATCTCACTTGGTCCTTGCAAGAAAAAAATAATTCAAAATAAAAATTTAGGATGTGAAATTAGTTCTTAACTTCAATCATGTACTTTGTTTTCTAAAATCACACCTTTTGAATTTTGAATTGAAGTTATTAATAAATGATACTTTTAAGCTTTTTTTAAGTGTTTCTTACTTTCAGAAACCTGTGTGACAGTGTTATATATCAAGCATCAAGCAGGTTAACTTCATTGAAGGTATATGTAACTTTCTAGAACATACTTGTAGTAAAATTTATAACTACATTTTATGATTTGTTGTTATGCATGTGCATATAATATCAACTATTATTTTTCTTCAATCATTAGATTTGTTGTCGATAGTGAATTTGAAGTTATAGCTGTTAACATGACCTTCCAGCATTGAAGGATAAGTTAACATGACCTTCCATTGCTCACGAGATTAAGTTTGAAGCAGCACCTGATGCTGCAGCATAAGTAAGGTAACAAACAAGTGTTACGTTTATTTTTACTTTTTCATCAGATAAATAAAATTTTCTGCAGCAACATTTAAATTAATTTACTTTATTATTTTCTTATCAAATTTTGTAATTATCTGTTTAATTAAATATTCCCGTAGACAAATATCAACAGACATAATTATATCAAGTTTCAAATATTTTAAAGCAAGTAGAATGGCTACCTTGTTTGTTTGTGCATTACCTTTTTCTAATCAGACAAGCCTTCCTGATAAGAATCAAGATCCAAGAACTATTCTTTACAGTGCTAATTATCTACCAAACACCTTGTGTTGTGCCACAATCATTACACTCAGACAAACTCTCTTTCCTGCTAACGAAAGATTAACCAATCACCCATTTTTGTTTAACTAATTTTTTGTCACAAATTTTCTTTGCTTTCTCTCTAGCAGCTCTTCTTTGGCTAATAGCCTCAAGGAAAATTGATTGCTCAAAAATGGTGAATGACACCTTGTTATTCAAACAATTCATGAGGTTGGTAAAGCACTATTTTCACTTGTATGAATTCAAGTCCATAATGTTTGCAAAATGGTCTTATTCTGCCAATAGCCGCCCATGTGTATTGTATAGGCTTGATACAATTATTTGGAAATATGAAATACAAAACTTATTAATCAGCCACTCATTGATTTGAAAGTCTTCAAAAAAAAAAATCCCATTTTTAACTGCCAAATAAATGCCCATTTTCTCTAAGCTGCATTAATATAAACATATTCATTTCCATCAAAGTGATCATTCCTATTAAACCTACTCCCATAACCACAAGACCTGTAAAGTTCTCTCCTTTGGGATCCAAGTTCCAACTTTCACAAGCTAGAGTTTTCTGTGATTTTTGCAATCAACACAATATTCACCATGGCAGGCACAACTTTTACATATGATTATTCCTCGCCTGTTGCTGCATCACGCATGTTCAAGGCCTTGATCACTGACTCTAGAACTTTGCTTCCAAAGCTCTTACCACAGTTCATAAAAGAGGTCAACGTGATCCAAGGAGATGGGGAAGCTGGAAGCATCGAACAAGTTAACTTTGCTGAAGGTTAGCAAAAACACTTTGACAAACTAAAGTGAAATTAATGGATTACAGAGTTGTATTATGCTTATTTGTATGAACATATTTCTGTTTCTAGTGGCTGAAAATTTTCTTGTGCTTGTTTTGTGCAGCTAGCCCCTTCAAATATGTGAAGCACAGGATTGATGAGGTTGATAAGGACAAACTAGTGTGCAAATACACTATGATTGAAGGGGGTCCATTGGGGGACAAGCTTGAGTCTATAGCTTATGAGGTTAAATTTGAGGCCACAAGTGATGGTGGTTGCCTTTGTAAAATGACAAGCAAATACAATGTGATAGGGGATTCTGAAGTCAAAGAAGAAGAGATAAAGGAAGGAAGAGAAAGCTCTCTTGGAGTCTGCAAAGTGGTGGAAGCCTACCTGCTTGAGCATCCACAAGTCTATGCTTAAATTTCATTTGTTTATGTCTGCTATTCAATTTATTCAGTTTTTGAATGATATATAGTATGCAACCAATTATAGGTACAACAGAAGGTTGTTCCTAAATAAGTCCTTACTATTCAAGGGCATACTCTATGCTTTGGCAAAATATTTGTACTTTATGTAGTAGCAGAGTTGGAGATTCATTATCCTCTTTAATCTTTATGAATTGATAGAGCATTATGTTCTGATGGTAATAGTTCTGCTAAATCATTGTGCAACTAATAATGTTTGTGTTATGAACATCTTAGACATGCCAAAGGGCTAAAGTTTGTAATTCGGTACCAAGAATTAATGTTCAATGATACACAAGAAAACTCAAAATAACAAGGTAAGCCACAGGGATTTTAAGTGTCAGCTGGTTAAAGCTTGTGCACTTTACTACTTTAGGTAGAACCTTCAAATTTTTAACTGTTACATTCATGACTTGTCCTAGTTCATTACAAGAAAAATGAAATACTTTTCAACCATGGCTAGTGAATCACAAAAGCTGGCACACTCAAAAAAGGAAAAACTATTATGAACCTTCCTTAGTTTGCTGAGGTAATATATTTAAACTATAGTTATGTATGGTTTTATGATGATTCGTGTGCATCTATGTATCTTTAGTGGATATATGCTACCAAGGTCATCCCCTACTATTTTGGGTTCATAACTTTGTTTTGGATCCTTTGGTGTCATATAAATTTAAGAATAGCATAGTTTTCACTCAATTTTAGAATACAATTCGAGTTCATAACTTATTTTGAATGAGTCTTATTTTTCTATTTCCACTTGACTTCAAAATTTATTTTTTTAGCAATTAGGATATATAGTTGGACATACTTCTCTATAATAATAAGAAAAAAAAGAAAAAATAAATAAATTTTTCAACAGTATAAACTAATTTATAGAATTTTTATGATATAATTTTTAAAAAAAATTGTTTATAAATTAATTTTAATTTCTATAAACCTCAGTTTTTCAGATTTTTGTCTCTTTTCATGAAGAAAATTTTTAGAACAATGTCTTAAATAACATTATGTAGCAAACTTGTATAAAAACTTGTTTATGGTGTGTTTAAAATATATGCGAAAATTTAATTATTTTATTGGTCAATTATAAGTGCAATCCATTTTTTTTATTGTAGTTGTAGTAATTTTTTTAGATGATTTTGTTGAAAAAACGATTTTTAAATACCTAATTTCTTTATAATACAATTAAAATATCACCTTTACATGGTAATTACGAAAAAAGTATGAAGTGTTGGGAGAAAACCGAGAGAAAAAACTGTTGAAAGATTAGGGTTAATTTGGGATAAAGATTTTCTGGGAAAAAAATAATAAATTTCAATTTTTTGGGCAAATTTCAATCTTTATGTCAAACACTGATAATCTTTATAAACAATTTTTTATATAAAATAACTGAAAACGGGGAAAATAAGGTGCCACAAGCATGCTTTTACCCAAAATTGGATTCAATTACTTCCGCCCAACACAATCTCCTTCGTAAAGCTTGGTGCACAAAATCTACTCAATTATCATCTTTCAACCAAATGGTACAAACTCAAGCTTTTCTTCTTGCACCCCCAAAATTTCTTCGCACACCTTATAATATATGAAATGATCAAATACTGTTATGATAAAACCTCTTAATCAATTCAAATTATGAAATACATAATTCAGAATAATATAAAATTTTAAATTACATAAACTAAAATCATGATATTTCGGATTATTAATTTAAAATTATTCCCCAAATTATTATATGTATAAAGAAAGAGTGCAAGTGCATGATATATGTATTTTTTTTATGTAGTAGTGAGGTAACAGTGCTTTCCAAAGTATGATATACGTATTTTTTTTATGGTAGGTGGCAAAATCTAAAGTCACCCACTTCATTATTCCATGAGATGTCACTTTAGTTGATTATCACATTTGGAAATAATGCTGTCACTGTCATCACATTTCATTACAAATTGAACTGTCATAAGCACTGAACTGATCCAATTGAATGGAGACAGATTGATTTGTTGACCAACAAATTAAAGCATAAAAACGTTATTTATGAAGGGAGTTGAAAAATATGATTAAAGATAGCAGGCATGCATCAGTACTATTGCTAAGACTTGGATAACGATAACAAAAAGTTGAACTTTCTTTAATTGAAGTATCACCAAATCCACTACATGCTTTACATCCAAATCCACTAATGCAAAACTATCAAACTTTGAGTCCTCTTGTGGTGGCACTACCAAAATTTCCTTACACATGAATGAAGAAATGAAGCTGTACAAATAATGTGCTGGTAGGAACATGCAAGAATGCAAATCTAAGGGATGAAAAAATGAATAATCCTCACAACCGTCTTATTGGAAAGAATGTGGCCTGATCTCTGATGGCAAATGGCCATTCACTTTTTCATCAACATCAAGCAGCAGGGTACTTAAGAATAAGAATTTTGTATTGAGAAATGATTATCACTGCACTGCAATTTTTCCACTGATACTCAGAAGGTGGAAACAGGAGGAAGAAGAATCATATGATGGACTTCCAAGTTCAGGACATGGTTCTGGGAGCACTGAGTCTGCAAATCCAGACACATTTGAGCATTCCCAAGTAATTGGAGAAACAGAATTTGTAGACAAGGTTATGTTGGAAAGGCATATGTTTGTGAAAGGTGATTCTTCTATGCCAGCAAAGTTTCCAGCAATGGTTATATTTGTACCTGTGACATCCCTCAAGGTAATGTGATCCAAAAGTGGGAGTGCATTTGGATCAAACTTGTCATCAGGATGAGATCCACAATTACCAGTGGCAGCAATTGCTGTGTGCACATTCTCCATTTGTATGTCTGATATAACAATATCTTTCATATAACCACCTCTTCCTCTGGTGGTTCTAAACTCAATGCCACTGTTTGAATTTAAAAGATGAGCATGCTCCACTACAACATTTGAAATGCCACCAGACATATCACTGCCAAATGCAAGGGCAGAGCCAGAAAATGCATGAAGATGCACCCTTCTGATGTGTACATTCTCAGTGGGCCTGCCATAGGCAATGCCATACTCATCCCAGCCACTTTTAAGAGAAATTGCATCAAATCCCATGTCAACAATACAATCTTCTATACACACATATTCAGAAGAATCTGAAAACAAGTAGTGCACAAAGGTTACCAAAGTGAGCCTAACCAAAGTTCAGTAAGCTATGATATTTTAGAAGCAATGTCATTTTCACAACAAGGAAAAGAGGATGATAATCATAATATGTTTGTTACAAACCTGGCACAATACCAACAGTATAAGGAGATTCTGGAGGAGTAGAGATTGAAACATTTTGAATATGTACATGGCTGCATCAAATTACATACAACTAAATCAACATGACCTTTTATTTTCTTGAAACACAAGTATCATTTCATTTACTCTCTAGATGATGCACAGAACATATATACCTGCAATAAACTGGGTGTATGCTATAAGCTGGGGCATTCAAGAATGTAAGATTTGAAACCACCACATAATCAGATGCCACAATTTCAACCAGATGAGGCCGGCTGTGGTTCAAGGAATGGGAGCTATACCACTCCCACCAAACCATTCCCATGCCATCAATGGTTCCATTATTACCTAAGGAATCACACAAAGACATGAAAATTCAATCAAGAAACAAACAAATGAAAGCTTGCTGGAAAGAAACAGAATCTTGGGAGATGACAAAACCTGTTACGACCACATCATGTAACATGTATCCATTGATCAAGCTCTGATATCTTCCCCCAGGAACTTCAAGGCCTCGGCCATAAGAAGGCAAGGGTTCAATAACATCCCAGTGAGATGGATCCTAAACAAGTAATAACATCATGAACCATCACATATTAGAACATTAGCCATCACTAAGCACAAAGGATCAGCGAAAAAAAGACATGACCAATCAAAAGTTAGTGAAAAGAGAGGCAATACCTGAGATCCAATAATGACAGCACCTTTTTCCAAAAAGAGGGTGAGATGGCTGGTGAGATTGAAGCTTCCAGTGAGCCATTTGCCCGGGGGAACATAGAGCTGAGCGCCACCCTTATCGGCAAATGACTTAAGATAGAAGATGGCATTCTGGAAGGCAATGGTGTTGAGTGTTCTACCATCTCCAACAGCACCAAACTCCAAAATGGAGACACTGTGTGGTCTTGGGTCTAGTGTTGGGTTGGAACCACATTGCCCACCATCTCCACTAACTCTCACGGCATTGCTCAATGCCACCAGCAAGAGCAATGCCACCTGAAAGAGGGTACAAAAAGTAAAATTTAACCCATTAATTCTCAGAAGATACCCTACAAATACAATACGGGATTAAACCCCGGTATCACACACAGAAATCCAAATCCGATCACAATTCAATTGGAATAGAAACAAATGAATAATCTCATCATTGATCAAACAATCACTTCACACACACACACACACACATTATATGACTAAGAACTTGAAAGAGAATTCCAATCGGAAACAAGAATGAAAGTTTATCAGATCAAATGGAATGAAATTTGATCCAACTGAACCCCCCATCATTGGCATCAATCGTCTTGCCACATGCCTAACCAAAGGAACAACAAAACAAGACCCAGCATTTACCCATCACGCATGCTTTGACTCGTGTAAAACCAAACCAAAGATTGGAATTTGAGAATGCCCTCTTACTTATCAATGACTCCCAGATTTGAAACAAGGCCCGAAGTCAAAAGGCAAAGACAACAAACATAGCAAAAACAAAAACAAAAAAAAAAAAAAAAAAAAAAAAAAAAAAACAAAAAAAAAAAAAAAAAAAAAAAAAAAAAAAAAAAAAAAAAAAAAAACAGAACAAAATGAACCACGAAAACGTACTTACAAACATCTCCTTGAGTCAAAGCTGGCAACAGGGTCAGACTCCAAGGGAGACAAGAAATAAGTAACCAAAAGAAAAGAAAAAAAAAGGAAAAAAGAAAGAAAGAAGTTTCAGCAGAAGCAGAGAAAAGAGGGAGAGAGAAGGAGAGAGGGGAAGAAGAACCAGCCACGGGAGCAGAAGCAGCTTTATTCCAGTTGTGAGTATTATTATAAGCATTAATCTACGCACAGAAAAGGAGAAGATTAATAGTCCTTTCCTACATGTAACATGGTCATGTATATACAGATATTTAGTAACAATTTAATTTTTTTTTAATGACAGCTTTTGCTTTCCATGCATATAAAATTAATTAATTATCTTAATTCAAATAAACGGAATAATGGTGAGGTGAAAGTGTGGGAAGAGAGAGAATAACAATAAGGGACAAAAAAAATAAAAGCATAAAAACAGGTAAATTAATTGTAATAATTGGGTTTTCCCCTGTTAATGAGCATGATTATTAACGTCTCTCGCCGACAAAATGGTTCAAAACGGCCCTCATAGATTGTGGCTGCAGTGTGTGCGAGGTGTTTTGACATGTCAGAGTTTTACTAGGCAAAGTAAATTGTTTCAAGTGTGTTTTGTTGAGTGAGAGAGTGGAAGACAAACAGAGGACTGAACAAACAAAACAACGTTAACATTGTTCTTGTTAACATTTAAGATTTGATTTGAGAGAGGCTCATTAGTGGGATGGGGAATGATAAAGTTACAGGGGTTTGAGTTTGGCAGTGACAGATGTGGTGAAATAGGAGGGTGTAGAGAGGGAGAAGGGGCTCACCTGAGTGACACGTGGAGGAGGTAGGAGGGAGGGGTGGGTGAGGGAATGAGAATATGTGTTGGGGAATGCATGGGGCACAGAGATTAGAGGGCGCATGTGGATTGACAGAGCAGAAATGGGGGACTGTGGGGCCCACATCAATCATGCCATAGATGCTAGCCTGGCTTCACTCACTTCACACCCACCATTCACTATTCCACTATTTTCCTCTAAATTACTACAACTCAAATATTTTTTCATTAAATTTTATTTCCCTTTTTATATTATTTTTTTCTAATTTTATTGCTTGGACGAAATTATGTTGGATGAATTGTGAAAAAACAAAATTTTCTTCTTTTAGTTACTGAGTCTCTTTAAGATTGTCCTGCAAAACACTTTCTACATCTATCAGAAAAAGTTTTACAAATATAATAATGAATAAAAAATATTAAGTATCTTTAATAATGGTATGCATTGAAAGATTTCTGACGTCCATCAATAAAGCCAAACCACAAGAAAAAAAAAATTAAATATATATTTCAAATTTGAGTATATTAGGAGTGAATAGGTATTAAAAAAATGGGATTAAATTGATTTAGAAAAAGAAAGTCTAAATTTAATTTAAGTTTGAACGCATGACAAATATATGAGAGTGAATAATAGTATATAATGAGTTCGATGTGGTTGGTTTTGCTTGAGATTGGAGATTTGATTTCGTGTTTTCTTGGGTTAAGTAAAAGGTTGGTGGGATATCTTGAAATGGGTGAACCAATTTTTATTTATTACTATGTTAAACATTATGAATTAAATCATTAATATATATAATTAATATTATTACTAATTACAGGTACTTAATTTGACAATATTAAGATTAAGCTTACACGTCGTGTGGTCATGTGTATTAGTCAGTGTAATTTAACTTACTACTTAAGGTAATGAGGGTATTGAATTAATTTTGTTATATTTTATTATCGTGGTTTTGTTTTTAACCAATAAAGTTTATTTCATATTCAATAAAGAATTAATTATAAAGAATTCAATAAGTTTTACTTCACAATGCATTTGCATAAGCCTCCAAGATATAACTCCAACGTCCGTAAATAGGTAACAAAAACAAGTAAATATACAATGATCAATCATAGACATCAGAAAAAAAAAACATTTAAAAAGTATTGAAGCATATTTGAATAAATTTCTTTATAATTATTTAAAAAATAAAAATAATTTTCTATATGTATTATGAAC
>Ga0123340_1001468_pt1 | contig 19618 bp, 13 predicted proteins | sample SirMexnodulemix_FD_89961 | JGI IMG/M metagenome (GOLD analysis project Ga0123340, IMG submission 89961) | Root nodule microbial communities of legume samples collected from Mexico - Siratro Mexico nodule mix | ecosystem: Host-associated > Plants > Roots > Nodule | place: Mexico: Nepantla... | reverse complement strand
ATATATATATATTATATTATATAATAAAGTACGTTATAAATTTTTAATTAAATTGTGTAGCCATATAATTTGTTAATGAATTGTTTAAGACATATTAATATGAAAAATTTATTAGAGACTGTAATTTTGAGCACTAAGTGCTTACAAATCTTCCTTCCATCTAGTATTAAATATGAATTAACTCTTTAAATTCTTCAAAATTAAGAAATTAAAAACAAATAATGAGATTCTTAATATATTCAATAAGCATTCTCTCAATTTGGATGTAGTTTATAAAAAATAATAGATTTTTGGATATGATGAAAATGATGCTGCTCATAGAACACTCTATATATCCAAACATATAAAAAGAAAGGTTATACTCATAAAGCTTCAAGTACATTTCATGGTCACAATACTTACTTCTATTTGGGCTTAAATAACCATATCAAGTCCTATTTTACAAACTATTATTTGCACATAAGAATAAATAATTTCTAATTCCTACAAGTCAAATAAATACAAAATAAATAATTATTTATTTAGAAGAAAAACATCTTGTCATGTCATACTTCTAGTAATCATTTTTAAAATTATAGGTTCCCGTGTATTTTTTTAGTTTCCATTCATACGATCATCAATACATATGGTTGATTGTGGGTGTACTAATGTGTTAGAATCAACATAAGAAGACCAGTAAAAAAAATTAGTAAACATTAGATCATCTAACGAATTTGAATGAATTCACATCCTATGTACATAATACATTTATCTTTTAAGCTTCTCATATTTTAATACATAATGTACCTGATTTAAAATAGTAACAATTAATCTCATTGATAATTTGATAACTTAAAAGGTTGATAGGTCACTTTATGTTATAATAAACCACTTAGATGAAATAATTCAAAATTTAATGTTATTTATTATGACGGAAATATTTGGAATTAATAAGTATTGTATTAAACTCTTAAATCTAAACTCTGAAGTATAAATTATTAAAAACAGACCCATAAAATCAGTTTCTTTTACCAAAAACAACAACTTTATTGCTTTTATTCTGGCACATAGGAAAAATTTTTCCGTTAATTTTTTCTTAAACGTTATCCAAAGATGCTGTAAATTTATAATTAATGATATTTAACTTGATCACATGTAACCACTTTACTATTAAAATCCATAACATCTAATTTAACAATTAATGTTAGATAACACTAAGGAAGGATAATAATTATGATGTGATTATCTAACAAGTTTAGCTGTAAAATATATGTTGGCTGTAAAATATATAATGTAGTGGTGGCTTTTGATGCTTAATGAAAGAGTTAGGAGAAAATATTTCTCATGATAAAACAGATTTGTTTAGTATTTATATTGTTCAATTTTTGTTTGGTTTTAGATATTTTACTTTTGAAAAAATCTTGAAATAAATTTAATTGATTTTTAAAACCAAATCTAAAAGTAATGATGTTCTTTCAATAATTTTAAAATTTCTAAATTGATTATTAGCAAGTGAGAATATTATAAATGAACTTTTTAACACGTAATATGATAACTCAAATTTGTTGTTTGAAATACTCATAAAAATAAAATTTAATTTGTTTATTACCAATGGAAAAATTCAGACACTCTGACATTGTATATTCATATTTTTGACAATTATAAAAAATAACTCGAATCATCACTAAATATTTTAACTAAAATGTTAAAAACAATTTAAAATATATTTTAATTATTTTTTAGTCATGTAATGTGTAGGATATTAAAAAAATTAAATATAAAGAGAATAATAATAGTAAAGCGAAAAAATAATTATATTTGCAGACAGTTGTGGAAAAATACTGTGTAAGAAATTGGTATATAATGTAACTTAAGCTGAAAAATGAACAAACAAGACCAGTTGAAAAGGCACGGTGAAGGCGGGTCCTCCGCGGTGGTGCCACCTGGCGCCAGCTAATTGGATAACATTTCGAATTCCTATTTACCCAGTTTACCCCCAACAACTCTTCTCACACCCTCTTCCGTTTTGAAACGCTTCCCGAATTGCGAGAAACGGCCCAGCCTCGGATCCGAAGCACCCAGCTTCTGTCTCCGAACCTGCTCTCTCTTGTTCGTTGAAAATTTCACTCACTATTTCGATCACTCCTTTTTATCTGTCCGAGCTTGAGCGAGCAAGAACGAAACCAACGCGCCCCTTCCCTCCGTGCTGCTGCTTCTGCAAACCCTAAACGCTCGCGTTTCGAGGATCAGCTCCGTGCTTCAATGGAGCCTTCTCAATGTCACTGTGAGTTCGCGCCCTCTCTTTCTATCTCTACAAACCCTAGCTCGTTCTTTCTCTCTCTATAAAAATCGAAAAGTGTGAAAAAAGGACGGAGCGAATCTACGCCTGCCTGCGCAATCTCCGAAGCTCATTCAGCTGTTCTGCGCGGTGGCGTCGATTCGAATGCTGCTTTGGAAATGGAATTGTGCTCGTGCTTCCGATCTTGCGTGCAATCGCGTGAATGTGCGGTTTCTTGTTTGTCTTTAGCTCAGCTGGTGTTGGAGCTCGTGGAGGAATTGTAAAATTGTAATCCACTTTTTTTTGTGTGTTTTGCCTCGTTCCGTTTCGAGGAGAGCTGGAACGGAAGAAATGGAATTAGAATCGGTTTTGGTGATTTGCTTTGATTAGATTTTAGCTTTAGCGTTTGATCCTTCGTCAGTTTTTGTTTTGCTGCTTCCAATTCTTGGCATCCATTGGATTTCTGTTTCTAGATAAGGTTATGTTTGGATAAGGAGTTCTGATGAGAGAGTGGAGTTTGAATTTTTTTGTTTCTTTGATGAAGGATTTTTCCAATGCGTAATTTATATAGGAGGTTTGAGAATTCTATAGGATATTTATTGGGTATTTTCTGCCGCTCAAATTGGAGAATTTGAAATAATAAATTTAGAGGTTGAGGCATTGATATCTCTGCTTGCTTCACTCTTTCTCTCTCTTGGGGACGCCTACTATATTGGTGGTACAACTTAGGAAATAGGGTTAGAAGAAGGTCTTTGAATACAATACTGATGCAACTTCGGCCATCCATTTGGTCTAATTGCTTGGTTCACTGTTTTCTAGTTAATTGAGAGGGGCTTGATCAATTACGTAAATGGCACGAAATGATTGCATGGAGCTATTGAAAAATTGTATGATTATTCTACATGTATCGAGTTATTGGTTTGCCTTAGCTTCAAAGCTAATCAGCAGATGTGGGCAAGTAAAGTCGTTTGCTGATTTCTAACCTTCGTGCTCCCTGTAATCATTATCATCCTTAGATAAAATGAATGAAACATACAACTGTTTTACATGTATACTCACATAAATATGCGTATGTAAGACTACTTGGTATGCCTTTTTTTGTTCATCATAAGTGAAAAATGATGGCTGCAGGACATTACTCAATCTTGGATATTATCATAATTTTGATCTATATGACCATGAATGGTTAAGATTAAAACATTAACTCATCTGTACTGTATAAAAATTTATGTATGTAGATTACATGTAGTTAATTTAGGGTTAGTTGTTAAAAATAGGTTTTGTGACTAAAATTCTATATCTTTGGATGCCATACAAATTGGTAAATGTCTTATTTGTATCTGCTGTTAATTTGTGTGTTTATATGCAGTATAAAAGGGGAAAATTTTGAGATTACGGCGATTTGAAACTGGTAATGTGTTTGCAATGAATTGAAGCTTTGATTTTCTATTTGCAGAATTGCTGCCTGGTAGTATGGTACCACGAATGTGATATTTCTATAAACTGCTTAAGGATAGTTAGTTGAGGGAATAATTAAATACTAGTGGGTTGCCAGAATGCAATAACACGGATTATTTTTGCATAAATTAAAGAACAACACCCATTTCCAAATGGAGGGCAGAATCTGCAAATAGGGTGTGCAAATTAGAAAAATTGCGTTTGGATTCAATTTTTGGAAAGCTAATTTTGCATTTTATAGTACTCACTGTGCTTGCGAGGTGTCACTGTTGTGCATAATCCTCGGTACTCTTTATTGTGCATTAAAGAGCTCTGGTTAATAGGGCCCAAGTATTACATTTATGTGACATGTATGTTATTTTTAGCTTGTCACATTTTTGTGCTATTATTCTGGTAGTTAATTTACTCCATATGATTTTTTTTTTCCTGCAGGGATGTTTTAATCATTTGAAGAAATGGTCGTTGCTCAGAGGTGTATTTTTGGACAGCTTCATACATACTTGGAGAAACTTTTCTTGATATTCCTGCTATGTAGTTTTTCACGTATTTTAAACTTTTTCCCTTGATATATTAGACTATCATATAAATAGTGGTGTGGTGAAAATTTGTGGGCTGATTATCTATGCCTGGAAACGAAGTAGGAGACAGGGTCCATAATTTTTTTGGTCAAGAGAACTTGTCCCAGGGACAATATCATTCTCAGGCTGTTGATGGGAACTGGCCAGGACTAAGTAACAATTTGTGGGCTGGTAGCCAGAGACCAATTGGTGTGCCTTTTATTTCCAATTTGAAGAACTTTAATCAACAACAATCAGGTAAAGGTTCTACAAACTTTAATTTTTTAGTTTCAGATTGTTTGATGATATTTTTGCCATTTGCATTAACCTTTTTGTATAGTTAGATTGGCTTTAAATAAGTAATCTGTCGTGTTGAAAATTTTTCCTTGTGTCTCTGAGGTTGTCTTTATTGAATACTAATCAAACTATCTTTCCTGGAACAAAGATCCTGAGCAGGGGCACACAAGCTCTCCACTTTTGCGACATGGTTTGAATCTATCGCAGACTAGTTTTAGGCATGAGTCGGGCAGAAATTTGTTGCCAAACCAGCAATCAGCCGTGAATGGCTATATACAGGGACAACAGGTCTTTCAGACCAGGCAGAATGAAGCTAACATTTTGGGAATGGACACAGAATCTGATTGGCATAGTCTGTCAAGAGGAATTCCGGTGCTGGAGTCCCAAGGGAGTGGTCTTGAACTGTACAAGAAAAACTTGGCTAGGAATGATGCTACTGAATCTCCAGTCAATTTTGATTTTTTTGGAGGTCAACAGCAAATGAGTGGACGGCATAGTGCAATGCTTCAACCTTTACCTAGACAGCAGACAGGAATAAATGAAATGCATTTATTACAGCAGCAAGCAGTATTTAACCAGATGCATGAACTTCAGAGGCAGCAACAATTTCATCAATTAGAAGCGAAGCAACAGAATTCTATGACTCCTACTCCCTCCATTTCAAAACAGGCAGTTGCAAGCCATTCTGCATCTCTCAGTGGCATTCCCATTAATGAGACATCTAACCTTATATGGCAGCCTGAAGTTATACCAACTAATGCTAATTGGCTCCAGCATGGTGCCTCTTCAGTTCTTCATGGGTCCTCAAATGGACTTCTGTTATCCCCTGAACAAGGACAGGCGTTGCGTCTGATGGGTCTGACTCCTAATCAGGGTGATCAGTCTCTTTATGGGGTTCCAATTTCTGGTTCAAGAGGCACTCCTAACCTGTATTCTCATGTTCAAGCCGATAAGCCTCCAGTGCCCCAGGTTTCCATCCCACACCAGTATTCTCATGTTGACAAACCTGCACTGCAGCACATATCAGCTGGTGATAGTTCATTTTCTCCTCATCAATATGCTGCATTTTCAGACCAAATTAACACAAATGATGGTACTTCAGTTTCAAGGCAGGATCTTCAGGGAAAAAGTATGTTTGGTTCTACTTCTAACAGTATAAGCAGTGGACTGAATATGGAGAACTTGCAGCAAATGAATTCTGAGCAAAGAATGGTTCCAATGCAAGATTTTCATGGGAGACAACTTGCTGGATCTGTTGAGATGTCACAGGACAAAATGCTAGTGCAGACTCCTACTTCACAGAATGTGGCTACCTTAGATCCAACTGAAGAGAAGATTTTATTTGGTTCAGATGACAGTCTGTGGGATGGATTTGGCAGGAATTCAGGTGGTTTCAATATGCTGGACAGTACAGATAATTTTAGTGGGTTTCCATCTATTCAGAGTGGGAGTTGGAGTGCACTTATGCAGTCTGCTGTAGCAGAAACTTCTAGTGGTGACTTAGGCAAACAAGAAGAGTCTAGTGGCCTAAGTTTCCAGAATACAGGACGATCATCTGGAAATGAGCGACCTTCAACTATTGATAGCGGCAAACGACAATCTATTTGGACTGACAATAACTTGCCATCTGCATCCAACATGAATTCAAGACCTTTCCTTCGGCCTGATGATGTTAATAGGCCAAATGCCGCTGAAAATTATTCTGGTGTTTCTGGATTTCATCAGTCCGGTCCTGATACTTTGCATGAACAGCATAACAGGTTGCAGAATAATTCTCAGAGATCAATGCCACAGTTTTTAGAAAGAGGCAAATGGTTAGATTGCAGTCCTCAGCCAAAACAACTTGCAGAAGGAGGTCCTATATATGGAAATGCTGCTAACTCTTCAGGTTTTGAAAAAAACCAACAGACCATGTTGTCAGGAAATAATAGTGGTGGCGATCCTTTCAATAAATCTAATGGATGGGATATTATGAAATCATCACCATTTGACAGGAGTTCAAATTTCAAAATCCATGAAAATGAGCACTCATTGCAGCCCCATCATGAGAAAGCCATGCATGAGGAGATGGGCCAGGTTCCTGCTATATGGGAACCTGATTCTGATACTAATTCATCTGTTGGAATGGAACATGTGAAGTCTGCAGGTAATATGCAGGTTTGTGGGGAGGATTCTGGCACAAATGGTATTGCTGGATTTTCAAATTCTGGCACTGCATGGTTCAGCCAGCATAGCAGCAAGCAGCTTCCTAGTGTTGATGTATGGAGGGATGCAGAGTCAGCAGGGAGCCATAGAAGAAATGAGATTCCAGGAAAGTATAAGCATCATAGAGAGAATAATCCTGTTGTTTTGGAATCATCAAAGAATGGAAAGGTAGAAGGTGAGACACATGATTTAGAGGACTCTAACAAAAAGGAAAAATCAGCAGATAGTCTTGGCTCTAATCCTTCCCATCCTAGAGCTGGTAGTATGAGAGAAAATAGTAGTTTTGATGGCAATGATTTGCATAGTCCAAAGTTATCTGGTCAGGGTAATCGAAGACCTATTGTGACTCGTAAATTTCAGTATCACCCAATGGGGGATCTCGGTGTTGAAGTGGAACCTTATGGAAACAAGCGGGTCATAAATTCACAGCCTATGGCCCATCAGCCCTTTGGAGGGCTTAAAGGTCAGGACCAAAGCTATCTTGGACAGTCAAATTATGGTCATTCTGACAGGAATTATAGTGAAATAAATAAGGTACTTTGTTAGTTACCTTGTTATATACTTCTATTCTTGTCCCTATTATTTGCTTAAAATTTCCTGCTTGACAAATCTTGAGTTGTTTGTATCCTTTACAATGTGTGTGACTGAAACATGTACCTAATCTTCAGGGTGACTCAATAAGCTTGGATAAAAATGCTTCAAAAAGCATACTCCCCGGTCAAATGCCAAAAAAAATAACCTCATTTGATAGAAGTGTTGGGAATTATGCCTCACAGAAGACTATTTCGTCCAGGTAGTTGAATGTTGAAAAATTCTTCATGCTTTAGTTTACTTGTATAGATTTAGTGTCTTCATGTTATACTGCTTAATTATTGTTGAAAGAGTCTGCTTCTGTCATGAAAAGTGACCATTGTGTGCGTTCTTTTTACTTTTGCGTGCGGTACTTCCTGCTTAATTATTGTTGAAATTATCTGCCTCGTGGGACAATGTACCTGATTTCTTAAGTCATGTAATTTTTTAAAGATAGATTTTCTTTGCCGTGTTGTAGGTTTTCTTAGTGGCTTTTGGCGTAGTCCCCCCTCTTACTTGTATGACTCTTTTAATTGTTTTTATGGTACTTGGGGTGCTGCAAGTGATTGTTGTTATTTGGCGTGCCAACAAAGGGATGCCAAATAACAGTGATGATTTATCACTTCCATATTTTGATTAAAAATTCTGCTTGCTGCTTGAAAGGTAACCATGACATGCATTTTTTTTTTTTACGTTTGCATGTGCTAAACTTTAGGTCTAATTGGTGCTGATACCTATTTTACATTTTCTCTTTCTTTCCTTCGCATACTGTATACTCTTGCATGACTAAGATGACCTTTGATCAACTGTTTACTTCAATTTCTTGAAACTATTGTAGTCAAAATATTCTTGATGTTCTGTAAAGTGGACCAGTCAAGGGTCATGGAATTGCAAGAAACATTAGTCTTCTAACTGACATTTATTTTTCAGGGGGCCTGAAACTGAATCTTCTGATGGATCAGTTGCACATCATCAGCAGAATCAAAGTCTTTTGTCTCAGGGCTTTGGTCTACAATTGGCTCCTCCTACTCAAAGGCTTCCTGTGGTACCTTCTCATAGCTCAATAGAGAATCATCATACTACACCACAAGTGTCTGAGACAAGGGATAAGGATCAAACATGGTTAGGTCCTAATCAGAGTTTTACTTCTGGGGATCCATCTCATGGGGAGCTTAGGAGTAATATTTCTAGCACGGAAGGACAAATTTTTGATAAGGCCTCACAATATGACGTGCTGGCAAGCATTCCACAGGCTTTTACATCTGGCTTTCCTTTCTCCAGGCCCCATTCTCAAAATCAGAGTTTGGCAAATTTTGGTGGACAAGTGGCAAATATTCAATCTGCTAACGAAACTTTCACTGCTTCCATTAATCATACTGATGAATACTGTGAAAAAGCTCAAACTAGTCAATCTGAATTGGCTTCTGCTCGGGGTATGCCCCAGCTGAATGGTATAGACCAAGATCGTCTGAGAGATTCTGGCAACCAAATTTTGACCGCTGAGGCTGACACTCAATCTTCTGTTACTTTCAGTGCATCTCAAGGGGGCACCATTTCGAAAGTTACACACAATGTGTGGACTAGTTTTTCTGGCAAGCAGCATCCTAATGCTTCAAGGTTTCTATCCCCACCACAACATATTAATGATTGTGAAATGATCACTGGCTCACAGGATCCAGGTGACGAGGGTTTTGAGAAAGATGGTAATGATGTCTCTGATACTGGTCCTTGTGCTGCTTACTCCAACAGCTCTGGGGTAAACTTGCTTGAAGGAATTTCTGTGCAGCAGACAATGCCCCAGAATGATGTTACTGCTGAAGAGGCTGCGGGGGCATCACACCTGAAGGAACCTGTTGGGAAACATACATTTGATGCAACTCAACCTAGCCCAGCTGCTACTCCCAGAGATATTGAGGCTTTTGGCCGATCTTTAAGAGCAAACATTGTTTTGAATCATAATATCTCGTTGTTGGATCAAGTTCAATCCACAAGAAACACAGAGGCTGATCCTAGTAATCGGGATGTGAAGAGATTGAAAGTATCTGATAATGTGGTGGACAAACAGCTGGTAGATTCCAACCATGGGCAACAGTTGTCATATGGATATGATAATGTGGTCAGAGATGGTTCAGTTAATAATTCCACGTCAACACCAGATCCTAATTTGCTCAGCTTCTCAACAAAGCCCCTTGATGGACAGGACACAAATGCATCTTCTCAAGAGGAGGTTGGTTATGGTAAAAAAATTGAGGTTGCTGACAGTAATAAGGCAACTTCTGTTAAAAGTGATTATTCTCTTGTAAATCCTCAGATGGCACCATCATGGTTTGAGCGATATGGAACTTTTAAAAATGGTAAGATGTTGTCAATGTATAATCTACAGAAGATGACTGCTGCTAAGATTATGGACCAGCCTTTCATTCTACCAAACCAATCAATAGAGCAAATTCACAATGTTAGTGATGCTCAGCTAAGTAACACAAGGGAAAGTCCAATGTCTCTGTCAGTTGCAAGTAAGCATGTTGACTCTCAGTTATCGACCCCTGCCAGTGAACCTGAATTGCTTTTTGTGAGACCAAAGAAGCGAAAAAGTGCCACATCTGAACTCATACCATGGCATAAAGAACTTTTAGAAGGTTCTAAAAGGCTTCAAGATATTAGGTGCTTGTCAAAACTAATTGATTTAATGTGCCAACTTTTTGTTGTTGCTGTTAGAGTAGGAAAAGATCACGTGTCACTGGTTGATATCATGTTATTTTAGTTGTTTTGTGAGAAAAATGTCTATCATTTCCTTTGGTAGTGTGACTAATTTAATATTGTTGTATGTTTATGAATTTGTCAAGTATTTTGTTCTCCCATAATTTAAATTTCTTATCTTATTTTTGGCAGTGCGGCTGAGTTAGATTGGGCTCGAAGTGCAAACAGACTGATTGAGAAGGCTTGTTTAGAATAAAATTGGTCTACGCATGAATCTATAATTTCATAATTAATTCACTTTACCCTGTACAATTATAATTATAGGTTGAAGACAGTGTGGAGGTAGTTGATGATTTGTCAGCAGTGGTGAAGTCAAAAAGAAGGCTTGTCTTGACTACACAGCTCATGCAGCAACTACTTAGCCCTCCTCCGGCTTCAGTTCTTGTAGCAGATGTGAAGTTGCATCATGAGAGTATGGTCTACTCAGTTGCCAGATTAGCATTAGGAGAAGCATGCAGTTCAATTTCATGGTCTAGATGTGACACACTTGTGGCTCCCGGCAACAATAACATGTAAGTGGACCCCCAACCCTTGTGTATCTATATATGCATGCCGTAGTTGTCAATAGCACCAAGTAGTGGTGCTATTTCAGCGTAGCTGGAGCTTGCTAGAGAAATAGAATATCATCAGTTTAAGGCAAAACCATGATGGTGCAGGGGGCACTATTTGAGTGGATCTCAAAAACCTATTTTAACCATGAATCAGTGTCATTTAGGGCTGTTTTAGGTGGTCAAATCAGGACTTCGCCCCCTCTGAATCAGAACTGAAACTTTACTTTTTGCTCACTCCTATGAAGTAGCACAACCCACTGTTCTACTTTCTGACAAACACTCACCCTTCTATGGCAACATTTTTAGCATTTTCTGGCCTTATGTGACAGTTTTTGGCTACCCAAACCTTTGTTGTCCGTAGTTTCTGGAAATCCCTGAGACAAGTGGCCATTTTCTTGTGAACCTGTTCTTGTTTATGGTAAACCATGACCTTTGCTGCCGTACTTTGTTTTGTTCTTGTGTAGGTCTGTTTTTTTTAGTCTCTATTCCAGATTGTTCATCTCACTGTCTTGTAGCACTTTCAGGGTCAGCCACTATGTAATGTTATTTAGGACTGACAACAATGATGGATGTATAAGGGATCTGTGTTTACATTGGTTAGGTCAATCAATCGTAATTTTACCATAGGATTGGAAGTTCCTGTTAATATAGATCATATTTGTAAGTCGAGAAAATCATATTCTGCTATAGTCATTGAATGATGTGATGAAGTCTTGTGCCACAGTAAACCAAATCCTTTTCTACTTTACATTCTATCTCCTATAGCAGTTAACATTTTTGAGTGATATTTTCTGTAGACTGCATGAAAAGTGTAAATCATCTGATAAGATTGATCAATACATTTTGAAAGTTACGGACTTTGTTGGTAGAGCACGGAAACTGGAAGACGAAATATTGAGGTACTATTGTAGTATATATTTTTATACTTTCTACCCATTTTTTATTTTCTGTTTTGGTGTCTGGTCTGTACAAGTAACAAACATGATGCATGGGCTCATCTGTCTGTGCATGCAAATCTGAACATGCTCTTTGGTATTGAAATCTTGAAGGTTGACATAGATTTGTCATTTTCTCTAAATGGGGCTTACATCGGATTTACTTGACCACTTGTTAAATAGAGATGCAAGCTTTGCTTGTATAAGTGGCGTCTCTAACAAATGTTGCTTCTATATGTTCTGATAAAATCGTAGTGGGTTTAAAATGGGAAAGAGGCTTCTGCTTGGTCTTTTTTAAGTGTTGAACATAAAGATTAAATAGTTGCTTAATTGGTTGCTTAATATCGTAATTTGTATAACCTCCTAATTAAGCAACAATAGATGCAATAAAGACATCTAATTTTTTTAGATTAAGTAACACTTAAAGGTGATCAATGAATTCATAATGTGAAATTCTCCATACGAATTGTTGAACAGTAGAATGTTATTGCCTGTGAAAGATTGGAGGATTACAAGGACTTAGTAATTGATCCTTGGGCCTCTTAGAGACTTGGTGAATGTCTGTCAATTGTTCATTAGAGTTGACAAATCTAGTGTTGTTATCTTTAGACTCCTGCTTTTCTCTTATGAAATGACCATCTACCTCAATATGTTTAGTTCTTCTATGAAAGACAGGATTAGATATGTGTAATGTTGCCTAGTTGTCACATATAGGGCGAATTTGAGAGTTTTGTTCAAATTTAAGCTCTTTGATAAGTTGCTTTAGCCACATGGTCTTAGAGGTGACTAAAGTCATTGCCCTGTAGTCTGCATCTGTAGTTTATCTTGCCACATCATATTGATTTTTGCTTTTCCAAGACATTATATTACCCAAACAAGAACACAAGACCTTGAAGGGGAGCGTCTATCGCTAGGTGAGCCTGCCCAATCAGCATTAACATACTAAACAAACTCTTTAGTGAACAAATGGGGAACAAGGATTTTACAAGGTTGAAGGAGGGATGCCCAAGTCTTTTATGATGAATCCATATTTGGGAACTTACCCATGTTTTTGATTTTGCCGGTTGGATTATGCCCTTTGTTTTGTTTTGGTCATTAAACAAGACAACCCACCCTGTTGCTTAGCAATTAAAATTGTCTTTCTAGAGGCAAGGTCCTGAAATTATAATAAGAGAAAAAGTTACAATTTCAAATCTCTTGTAAGCTTAAGCTTATGGATAGAGATTAGGTTATTGGTCAGTTATAGGATAATAAGGATTCTAAAATCATCTAAGATCTACATATGGGTACACTATCATCATTTTCAATTGTAATGAGTTGTTCTCTGTCCATTTTAACATATGAATTGACGAGTTTAGGAAAAGGAGTCATGTGATCAATTGTTCTTGAATCAAGAATTCAAACACCTTGAGATAAAGGGCCAATAGTATTGAATGTAATCTTACCTTCCATGTGTAGGGTATATGATCCAGAGGACTTATTCATTGATTCAATCATTGTTCTCAAATGATCAAGTTCCTCTTGAAAAACTTTCGTAGTAGACATTGAAAAAAAAAACACAACAAATATACAATATAGATTCAGTCATATATAATATAGATTCAGTCGTTGTCGCTTTGATTCGTATTAAAGGAAACTCTTTGGTAAAAGAGCAAAAAAATTCAAATTTACTCAAGTCAGAGTCAGATGAGACGTTACCACTCCTTGGATGCTTAGGTAATTTTGACGATGCTGTTTGCGGTGGCGGCTGAGTGGAGCAAACCTTTTTGGTCCACCACTAACCTCAACAATGATGACAAACAACAGTGGCTGCGACTGTTAACGAGGCAGCGAAACAAAGCTTCCAATATCGGGAGTTGTGAAACTAACTTGAACTATGTAAGAAAATAAAGAATTATTTTATTGGTAACAATCATACCAATTACATTCTTATAATCTCTTTTGTAATAATCAAAACCTTTGAAATAGGGAAATAGGACGATTCTGAATATATATTTTCTTAATTACTATGAATATAGAGTTATTTTTATCCTAATAGTCTGCTATTTACTACAGATAATTTAGGTTTGTATACTGGGGGAATGGTTATGGGTACAACATATACTTTTTTGAACAACAGTAGGCCAACCAATTTCTGAAGATGAGAACAAATCGGTTATGGTAGATACTGTCTAGGAAGGGTTAGACATGACCTTCATTATGTCGTCATCCCTTGGAAACGAGTATGGCAATTGAATGTCAATAGGACGTGGATGATGTTGATATACCTAAAGTGGTGTTCGAGAAGCATCCCAAGGCATTGCAAAGTCATACAGTGGTGATGAAGTAAGATTGACAAAGGTGGGAAAGTGACTCATATGTTATGATTGGAAGGAATAGGTGCAAACTATAGGACAAACTCACATAAAGATACCAACATGAACAAAATACTGGTTAAGATTAGGAGAGAAACATCAGTACCTTCTTTTAGAGCAATGATATTCCAAAAAAACACATTCGAAAGGTCGAGGAGAAACTTTGTTTGGACCAAATGTGAGGTTATGTACAAAATATGTGGAACCAAATACTTAGATGCTAGAACTGTTGGAATTGGCGAGACAGGTATTCATGAGCTTTGTCACTGCGGAAGATGCATATGGATATGCTAAATTGTGTTTGATTTCGGTATAAAATGTGTGAAAGATGGAAAACAACTCGGATTGATTTTCATTAACCAAATTTAAGTACATTTAGATTTGGTCTTTATTGTTATATTTAATAAGGAGCTGATTCTATATAATCAGAAATATTTTTATAATTATAAAAATAAGAAGTTGATGCTATATAATCAACAATATTGTTGTAATTATATAAATAAGAAGCTGATTCTATATATACTAAGAAGAAATATATAAAATAATAAGCTGGAAGAATATAAAATTTTATTAAACAAATACATAGACTGTTACATAATTCAAAATATATACATAGTTTGTCTATTTTCACAATAGTGGGCATCTCACTGTAGTGATTTTGGGGGTTCTTCTCTTGTTATCTGTGATGTGACTACTATGATATTAGTTGGGAATGTTGGATCGTGGACTGTTGCAAGTCTTTGTTATGTTGAGTATTTTGTTTTCTGCATGAGCTTAGGAAGTTATTCAATATAATGTATTTTTCATTATTATTATGAATTTTCTGTGACACCTAGGCAATTAGGCTTACAATTTTTTGCAGTAGGTCGAGCTACATAAAATTTCATCTCTATTTCTCTTCATGTCTAATGTTTGCGTACCTTGTTACAACATGAAGTTGTTCAAAATTTCTTTATTCCTAATCCTCTCTGCCCTTTTTCTGTTTCCCTATTGAGAATTTCGTTTGTCTTTTTAGTGGTTGTATATCAATATCTATAACTCATGGAGCGCATGTGGAAAATTTGGCCTTCATGTTTGTCCTATAAGTTTTATGTTACTATCATTGTGTTGTATTTCATTCCAATTCTTTAATTAATCTTTACATGACAGCTACGACTTGTTGTACTTATTTTTTGTCATTTCATCTTGGTGATGCAGATTAAATAGCAAAGCCTCAATTTTGGACTTGAGAGTGGAATGTCAAGATTTGGAAAGATATTCTGTCATCAATCGATTTGCGAAGTTCCATGGTCGGGGACAAAATGATGGGGCAGAGGCCTCATCATCTTCAGATGCAAATACTAATGCCCAAAAATCGTTCCCCCTTAAATATGTTACTGCAGTTCCATTGCCTAGGAATCTCCCAGACAGGGTACAATGTCTCTCACTTTGATAATTTATTAATTCATTTTTCTATCTTTTTTGATCAACTGACTCCACAACCTCCTGTTTCCGGTCCTTTTCTTTTCAACTTCTATTATTGCACTTCATCACCATAGAACCATACAACTGGCAATGTAGGGGAAGAATGGTATTTTAGATCGCCTCATCAATCACCGGAGGCTGTAGATCTTGCAATCTATATATTTGTATGTATGTGTAGATCTTTTCAATCTAGTTATCTTATGATTTTCAGGTTCCAAGCCATTTGTATATAGCAAATTATATATACAGTCTATTAAGGTTTAACCATACCATTTGGCTTGGTTTTGTCTGATTAAACATCGGTCTTCACTTATCATTTTGTTTGTTTCAATATCAAATCATTTTGTCTGCTCTTTCCTTTGTAGTCCTTCCCATTGCAAAACCCCTTTGACAGGGATGTTACATTGCCATCAGCAAATGTAAGTGCGTCAAAAGTAGTGAACTTGATTTACTTTTGGTATTTAATTAGTATTGATTGTCGACTATATACACGAATTTGCAGTTATATTAAATGTCCATGTATTATTTATAGAACTTGTCTTTAATAATAGTCTTGGATAAAAATTGGCACTTAAATATTAAGATTAGTTGATGTTAAAGACAAGATTGTCTTGTGGACATCTAGTCATTGGACATATCAATTTAAACTATTACTCATAAAGTGAAGAAGTTTGTTGTTTTTCAGTTATGGTTTGCTTAGTTATTTTCTGTTTTAATAATTCCTAGTCTTTACGAATATATTTTATTTCAATTAGTTTGTTATGTAAATTGAGCAGTTAAGATAGTGCTATGTGTTCTGCAGTCTTTTCTTTTATCATGCTGTTGTAAGGTGGCTATATAAGCCAAATTTAGTTTTCATTAAAACTACACAAGTCATTCTCTCCAGTTGTGCTTTTACATTGTTTCAATTGTGTCTAACAAGTCCATAAGAGCCCCTACTGGGCTTGACAGAAAAGAAAGTTGCAATCTTAAGTTTGACTTGCAAACACCAGAGTTTAAACACGTGAGTTTGATGGAGATGTCAAGTGAGGGGTCGTTCATCGAACCAGCTATTCTGCACTTTGATGGTCATTACGACCATTGGAATATTCTTGTGGAGACCTTCTTAAGGTTTAAAGAATATTGGAGTTTGGGTGAACACAGGGCATGAGAAGCTAGCAGCGGGAGCAGCTGTGACAGAGTTGCAAGTAAAAGGCAAGGGGATCTTAAGGTGAAGAACTGCCCTTTCCAATCAATTGACAAGCATTCTTGAAACTATATTGGAAAAAGACAGTACTAAGAAGATTAGTTCTTGAAGAAGAAATTTGAAGCGAGTGCTAGTGAAGCGCTCAATTCTTCAAGCTTTGAGATATTTTGAAATTCTGGGAATGTAGATAGGCGAGAGCATTAATGGATATTTTGCTTGAGTCATGACAGTATCAAACAAGATGAGGGTGAGTGGAGAACAATTGAAAGATGTTTCTATTCTCGAGAAAATCCTTGGAAAATAGATCGAAAACTTCGATTATGTTGTAGTCTCAATCAAATAATCTAAGGATATTGGTGCACTCACAATCATTGAATTGCAAAGCTCACTCATTGTGCACGAACATAAGTTTCATAGTAGCAATGGAGAAGAACATGCCTTGAAAGTGACCGTGGGTGAGAAATGGAGGAAGAAGTCGTGCTGAGGAAATTTCAGAGGAAAAGGTCGAGGAAGAGGGCCTCATGCTTTCAAAACTGGGATGTTATCTATGTCACTAACCTGGCCATTTTCAGTATGAGTGTGCGCAAATTATACCAAGTTAGAGGAGCCCGAGAATGTATTGTTGATTTTAGCAGAAAAGTGGTTTACTTCTTAGTAGAAAGATTAGAAGCTTTAAACCCATTTAAATGTTTCAAAAATCTTGTTGATAGCTGACAGAGGGGGGTGAATTCCACACAGAAGAGTTCAATCAGTTTTATAAACAAAGTGGCGTTAAAAGGAACCTTACCAATACTTACACTACATAATAGAATGGAGTGGTCGATAGAAAGAATCGGAGAATGATGAATTTGGTTTGTTTAATGCTCTCAGAAAAGAAGATTCGCAAAACCATGTGGCTTGAGGCAGCGAATTGGACCTTATATGTTCGAAATAGAAGTACAATGGTAGCTATGAAGAATGTTACTTCGGGAGAAGCATGGTCTGGTGTAAAGCCTTTAGTGGACCATTTTCAAGTATTTGGGATGCATGGCACATGTTCATGTACCAGATGCTTGGAGGACCAAGCTTGAGAACAAGATTTTGGTTGTGTGCTTTTAGGAAATAGTGAGAAAAGAGTTTGGGTGTATGATCCTAAGAGTGGTGACTAGTAGAGATGTAATCTTTGAGGTAGATGAGCAATGGGAATGGAATGCAAGCTTTGAAAAACAAATATTATTAGATCTTGAATGGGGTGATGCTGAGATTAATATAGAGGAAGAACTTGAGGCAGAAATAAATAAAATACTGGATCAATTGAAGGTGGCAGAGAAGCTCAAACAACATGAAATGACTATCCTGTGAATACAAAAGAGTTCAATGCAAGAGGAAGAATGGTCACACAAGTCTGAGCTTGGATAAAGGACTTTGTGAGTGGTGAGGGTCTATCCAAGGAGGAAGTTGAGCTCCATATGGCCTTAGTAGCGTTTACAAATCCATTGAATTACGAAGAATGTGTGAGGAGCTTGAAGTGGAAATTAGCAATGGATTCTGAAATTAATTCGATGGACACAATCTTACTTGGAGCCCTACTGATTTGTCAGCAGGAGCCAAAACCATTGGAGTCAAATGGAATTTTAAAAGCAAAGTTGAATGAGCTTGGAGAAGTTGGCAAGTACAAGACTCGATTAGTGAGCAAAGGTTATTCACAACAAGGAGTACATTGCACTGAAGTATTTACTTCAATGGCTTGAATGGACACAGAAATGATGATATTGACACTTAGCACTGAGGAGCTGGAAGATTTATCAGTATGATATACTAAATCAACATTTCTCCAAGGTGAGCAGGGATGTATTTGTGGAGCAGCTAAAGGGTTGTGAAAGGAAGGGAAGTGAGTGTAACGTGTACAAGCTTCACAAAACTTTGTATGGTTAAACATGCTTCAGAGGCTTTGTTTAATCGTGTTGAGACTCATTTAATTGATGATGGTTTCCAAAAATGTCCAAATGACCAGACCTTATTCACCAAGATGAACAATGAAGATAAAGTGCTAATCCTAAGAATTTTTGTGTATGATTTAATTTAAAGCAGTGATGAAGGCAGATGCTAGGTTTTAAGAATTCTGTGAGAGTATTTGACATGACTGATTTAGAGATGGTGAGGTTTTTTCTTGGCATAGAAGGGCTACAAAAATCTGACTATTTTCATTTGTCTATGAAAATACACCACTGAAGTGTTGAGGCGTTTTAGGATTCTTGAATGTCTCATTATGTGTGACAACAGCTCAAGAATTAAAATTGTCAAGAAATCAGTCATGCATGCTAGGAGTAGGCACCTTGACGTGCAATGTCATTTTGAGATATCTTATAAAGATGGTAGAAGTTTGAATGATTAACACTTGACCCGGTGTCTGATTTATGACAACCATTGAAGTTGGAAGCATTTCAGAAGCAGAGAAAAATGATGGGAATGTGTATTGATGCAGAAGTAAATTGAAGCATTCTGGAATAAGTTTAAGGGAGGGTACGAAGAAGTATGTTCTTATTTTGTTAAGGTTTACTTAGTTATTTTTTCTGATTGAAGAAGTTAGTCTTTAGAATTCATTTTTATTTCAATTAGTTTATGTAAATCGTGTAGTTAAGATAGGGTGCTGCATTTTGTTTTCTTCTTTCTTGCCGTTGTAATGAAAGCCAAGGTTAGATTTCATTAAAACTACCCAAGTAATTATCTCCAAATTGAGCGTCTACGTTGTTTCAATTGTGTCTAACATAAAGCGCGGCAAGCTTTTTGTCATTTTGAATAATACGTTTTATTACCAAACGATTGATTAGTTGGGGGAAGACGCAATCTTCCTGCACTTTCGCTCCCTTCCTGCATCTCATGACTCACTAAAATGATCATTATACCCTTAATAAAAAGAATTAAATAAATTCTATACTTTTTAACTTTTTGGTATTTTAGATTGTCTAGGATGAAATTAAAAAATTATGTTTTGGATTATATAATTTGAAATATAAAAAAAAAATTGTATTTTAGACTGTAAAATTT
>Ga0123340_1001462_pt1 | contig 19653 bp, 11 predicted proteins | sample SirMexnodulemix_FD_89961 | JGI IMG/M metagenome (GOLD analysis project Ga0123340, IMG submission 89961) | Root nodule microbial communities of legume samples collected from Mexico - Siratro Mexico nodule mix | ecosystem: Host-associated > Plants > Roots > Nodule | place: Mexico: Nepantla... | reverse complement strand
TTGATTTTTGATAAAGATAAAGATAAAATTTAAGTTTTAATAAAGATAAAATTTGATTTTTGATAAAGATAAAGATAAAATTTAAGTTTTAATAAAGATAAAATTTGATTTTTGATAAAGATTACATTTGATTCTTAATAAAAATAAATCTTGATATTTGATAAATATAAAATTTGATTGTTGATAGAGATAAAATTTAAGTTTTTGATAAAGATAAAATTTGATATTTGACAAGGATAAATTTTGATTTTTAATTTAAGATACAACACTAATTTTATATCTAATTAGATTTAAATTTATTATAAAAATGTAAAATAAAATAATTTATCATTTATTTTCATATATTACTTAGTTAAAAATATGTATAAAATATTTTATTTTATTTTGTTTGTATTATTTTCTTAAAATTTTAATTCAACATTTTTATATTACCTTTTTATCTTAATTTTCGTTAACTAATAATTAAAATGGCTAGTAACTATTGTAAACGAAGAAAAAAAACACTTAAAAATTCACAGATAATCACAATTGTTGTACAGTAACTAGTACACAGCACTAGAAGGTAAAAGTTTCAAACATGTAATGTTTAGGGATGAATTAATTGAGATAAAACTAAATTTTAAAATATTTATTAGCCAATGAGAATAATGTTTAAGAATAAACTAAGATATGAAAGATTAAGATGTTTATGCGAAAAAAAAAGATAAAGTTAAAGTGGATTAAATATACATTTTTTTCTAATAAAAAACACAAGTTTATTTATAAGGTTTTGCTGAAAATAATTTAGACCTGCGTTTATAGAGTAAAGAATATTTGGTGCATTTATATATAGAAAAAAAGTATATAAACATAGATAAGAACTGTATAAAATACGAATAAATACGTATGTAAAATACAAGATACTAAAAACGGATTTACAAAATGATAGGTACATAACAAAAAACTCTCGGAGGTATGTTTTCGTGATACCCTTGTATAATGTTTGTTGTAACTGCTAAAGATAAAACTCCAAAATCATAATATTAAAATACCTAAATAAAATAACGGTATCACAAAAATAATATCAACACAAAATTAATATCGTAATACCAAGTAAATAAAATATTTAATTTTAACAAATTTAATTCAAGAAACACGAAGATAGCTATGTTGAAGACGGCGAAAAAAAAAACTGTTAGCATTTTGCAGTTTATAGTAATTCAGTGAAGTTCCGTTTGGCTTCAGGTATATACATTGAGGAACATTTTAGGAAAAAAAAAAAGGAAAAAGACGCGGGATGAAAAGAGGGTTAATGTAGATCTGACGAATATGATCGAACGGTGAGAAATTGGAGTAGCGAGGGCACATGATAGAGTGGGAACTCCTTCACACACGCAACACAATACAACGGTCTACCTGGCTCACTCACTCAGTCATCTTCTCTTGCACACACACACTCTCTCTCTATCTCCTAAACCGAACCAAAACTAAACCAAACCCTTTATTTTTTTTTGTAAGACACTCACACTGTCACTTTTTTCTTGGTGCGGCCTCTTTCTCTGCGTTGCGTTGCGTTCATCCCTGTTTGGTGCGGTGGGAGTTTTTGGTCTTTTCGCAGCCCCATCATCAATCTCTCAATCGCACGGCCCATCTCCGTCCACGTCATCTACGTCTTCTTCGTACCCTCTCCACCTTCCTCTGTCTTCCCCCTCTTCTCACTATATAACAATTTTAGGGTTTTCAAAAGCCATTCTTCAATATTGCGCTGCGCAACCTTCCCTTTTGCCTCTTGCTTTTCACGCCATGTCCCCGCCTATGCCTCAATTTCTTCTTCCGCGCTTCTTCTATCGCGATTAAGGTATTCTGTTCCTCGCCCTATTCTCTCTGATTGCTTGTGATGTTCCGTGATTCTGGTTTCTAATTTCGGTTTTCTCAAATGTGTTTGTCGTTTGATTGTTGTGGATATTGGTGGTGTTATTGTTTTGGAAAAGTTGAGACTGGTCTGTTGTGTTTTGTTTTTGAATTTGTGGTCTTGCGATTGTTAGGGTTTTGATTGAGATTTGTTCGTCGGGGGTTCGAGATTTTGAATTTGGGTCGGTTCGTGAACGCGTTTTTGGCGGCACTGTGGTGTTATGTTTCATGGCAATTGAGAAGAACAGCTTTAAGGTGTCCAGGCTTGATTCCGAGTGTTCTCCTCGAAGTAGGGAAAGTATGTCCAGTGACGAAGAGGTGATTCGGAGGCATAACTCTGCCGTGGAATCGGACGACGACGACGAGTTTGATGATGCTGACTCTGGGGCAGGGTCTGATGATTTTGATTTGCTGGAATTGGGTGAGACTGGGGCGGAGTTTTGTCAGATTGGGAACCAGACTTGCAGCATTCCGTTGGAACTGTACGATCTTGCTGGCCTTGAAGATGTGCTGTCGGTGGATGTGTGGAATGAGTTATTGAGTGAGGAGGAGAGGTTTGAACTTGCTAAGTATCTTCCTGACATGGATCAAGAGACTTTTGTGCGGACCTTGAAAGAGGTTTTCACTGGTTGTAACTTGCATTTTGGGAGTCCCATTAAGAAGTTGTTTGATATGTTGAAGGGTGGCTTATGTGAGCCAAGAGTTGCCCTTTACAGGGAGGGCATGAATTCTTTTCAGAAGCGACGACACTATCATCTGTTGAGGAAGCATCAGAACAACATGGTCAGCAATCTTTGTCAGATAAGAGATGCTTGGCTAAACTGTAGGGGATACAGTATTGAAGAAAGGCTCCGTGTCCTGAACATTATGAGAAGTCAAAAGAGTTTGATGTACGAGAAGGAAGATTTGGAAGTTGATTCTTCAGATGAGGAGTCTGGTGAAGGTATGTGGAACAGGAAGAATAAGGATAGGAAAATTTCACAGAAAATGGGTCGCTATCCTTTTCATGGGGTGGGTTCTGGTTCAGATATCCATCCACGAGTACGATCAGCTGCTATTGAACAAGAGAAGTTTGGGAAGCCAAACCCAAAAGGCATTCTCAAGTTGGCTGGTTCAAAGCCACCTTCAGTAAAGGACCCAAGCGGTCGCATATCTTCTGCCTACCATGCTTTGGATGTGAATCCTGGTGTAAACGGTTCAACTTCTGCTCTTTCTCATCAGAACAAGTCAGCGGGATATGATTCAGGGTCAATGCTCAGGATGAGGGATCAGCAGTGGAATGGTGACAACAATGAGGAGATGTCACATGGACCGACTGCCCTTCAAGATCGCAATTTATTACGTAGCAACATGATTGATAAATCTAGTTTCCGGAAAATGGGAAAGAGGCATGACCTTCTGAGAGGTGATGAGATGGATACTGACATGGGTCTGTCTCTGTCTTCAAGGACTGATCTGCATGGATACACTAGAAATGCCCACCAAACTTCTGATTTAAAAATTTTCCCAGCAAAGCCATCTTCTAAGAGAGGTTTGTATGAATATTCTAGAAATGCTAAGTATCCAGAAAATGTTCAACAGTTTGTTGGTAATGAACAGGCAAAGTCCAGATTTAGGAGTTCACAGTTACCGCTTAAAGGCAGTACGGTTGACTCGGGAGATTATGATGAACTTTTCTGTAGCAATGAAACGCCAGGACAGGAATTTGGTATGGATTCTTCATTTAAGTATGATGATTGGTATCAAAAGGGCAAGAAATGGAAGGCAGGGAGAGAGTCTCCTGATATTGGTTACACTCCTTTCAGATCATCGTCCCCACAAGTTAGTGATAGACTTCTATCGTCTGACTTCAGGGCAAAATCATTGCAGGAGAAGATCAGGGGGACTTCTATGCAGAATGGAGGAAAAGATACAATGCCTTTGAGGGGTAACCAGATGCTTTTAAGAAGTGAAGAAACTGAATCAGACTCATCCGAACAGTTGGGTGACGAGGAGGATGACACTCCTTTGTTACAGAGCAAATATGCTTACATGTTGGGTACTGCTGCTGGCTCTCACTCAAAATTGTTGAAGTCTCACCTAGATCCCAAGAAGGCCAAATTTGTTACAGATTTGAAGCCACATGTAATGACACAATTCAAAAAGAAGGGTGGCTTTACAGAGCGGGGGCAGATGCATGGTGTAGATAATTACCTTTCTAAAGCAAAGCAGAAGGGTGAAATACGCAATGGTGGTCCTTTTCATAAACAGGCTGGTAAATTTATTGAAGAGAGCTATCCCTTAGGATCAGACATGCTTGATGATGGTGATGGTGATGATGATTGGAGGCAGGTATACAAAACAGGCAAGAATGGCCGAATACGAGGGGATCCTATTGGAAGGTTAGACATGCCCTTGTCAAATGCATACGCTGCCGAGAGAAAGAAGAAAGGGAGAACTGACATCGATCATTCCATTGTGAGGTCTAAATATTTGCATGATTATGTTGGTGATGAGGACGACACATTTGAAAGACGGTTGGTTGTGGATAGTAATGAAGTTGGGCAAAGTAGGCATGGGAGAAAAGGACATAAATATGTTGCTGCATATAAGGGTGATCAAAATGAGCGATCTGAGGCACCATCACTTGGTTTCAACTCGGCATCAAAGAAGCGTAAAATGAAGGATGATATAGATATTGGTGGAAGAGATGAAGATGGCAATCTTTTGTCAACCACCCCAACAGATGATTTTACTTACTCGAAAAGAAAATCAAAGAAAAAAATAGAGGTTGAGAGGATTAGTTCAGAAATGGATAATTCTGATTTGCGTCTTACTGATATGGGGACAGCAGATAGAGAACTGGAAACCAAGCCACAAAAAAAGACATTCACTTTGATCACACCAACAGTCCATACTGGATTTTCATTTTCTATTGTACATCTTCTTTCAGCGGTCCGCATGGCAATGATTAGTCCACATGCAGAAGACAGTCTAGAAGTGGGGAAACCTAGAGAAGAACTGAACAAAGCACAAGAAGGCACTGCAAATGGTGATCTTTCTAACAGTAAGATTGATGCCAATGGCGAGTCTGCTGACCACCTGAACATGCTGTCTCTTACTGTTCAGGAGATTGTTAATCGTGTGAGATCAAATCCTGGTGATCCTTGCATTCTCGAGACCCAAGAACCACTGCAGGATTTGGTCAGAGGGGTTCTGAAGATATTTTCTTCAAAAACAGCACCCTTGGGAGCAAAGGGTTGGAAGGTACTAGCTGTTTATGAAAAATCTAACAAAAGTTGGTCATGGACTGGCCCAGTTATTCATAATTCACCTGACCATGATACCATTGAGGAGGTGACTTCTCCTGAAGCTTGGGGTCTTCCTCATAAGATGCTTGTCAAGTTGGTTGATTCCTTTGCCAATTGGTTGAAATGTGGTCAGGAAACTCTTCAACAAATAGGAAGTCTTCCAGCTCCACCTTTGGCATTGATGCAAGTCAACCTTGATGAGAAGGAAAGGTTCAGGGATCTGAGGGCTCAAAAGAGTCTTAATACCATAAGTGCTAGTTCAGAGGAAGTGAGGGCTTATTTTCGTAAGGAGGAGGTTCTTAGGTACTCAATTCCTGACAGAGCATTTTCCTATACAGCAGCTGATGGTAAAAAGTCTATTGTGGCACCTTTGAAAAGAGGTGGCGGTAAGCCAACATCAAAAGCCCGAGACCATTTTATGTTGAAACGTGATCGACCACCCCATGTTACAATTCTTTGCCTTGTAAGAGATGCAGCAGCTAGGTTACCTGGAAGTATTGGCACTAGAGCAGATGTTTGTACTTTAATTCGAGATTCTCAATACATTGTCGAAGATGTTTCTGATGCGCAAATTAACCAAGTAGTTAGTGGAGCCTTGGATAGATTGCATTATGAACGTGATCCTTGCGTACAATTTGATGGGGAAAGGAAACTGTGGGTTTACTTGCATAGAGAAAGAGAAGAAGAAGATTTTGAGGATGATGGGACTTCATCCACAAAGAAATGGAAGAGGCAGAAAAAGGATGCTACAGATCAATCTGATCAAGGAACAGTGACTGTTGCTTGTCAAGGGACTGGGGAACAAAGTGGATATGATTTGTGCTCAGATCTCAATGTGGATCCACCACCATGTACTGATGACGATAAGGGAATGGAACTTCTCTCTACCGATGCAAGGCTGAATGAAGAGGCCCATGTTGATGTCAATCTTGCTTCTGAAGAAGGCAATGCTTGCGACGGTAATTCAATGGCTTGGGAGTCTCTTGGTTTAAATCCTACTCGAGAGTTATGCCAAGAGAACTCAACAAACGAAGATTTTGATGATGAATCTTTTGGTAGAGAAAGGCCTGGACTATTGAGTGCAAGCTTGTTGTGAAGAATTCTACAGGTAAATTATTTATCTCATTTTGACATTATTTTGATTGTATATTCCTCTTGGCCTTTTGGCTACTTGTTATCTAAAATATCATAACTCCTTTGTCTATGACACATTGAGACACTAGTTATTTTTAAAGAAAGAAAGACATTAGAGAAGTTTGGTAGGTTGGTTTAGAGAGGTAAAATTGAAATAGAATACGGTTTTTTGGTTTTTCCATCTATTAGTGCTTATGAAATGTATACCTTTTTCTTTGTGCAGGCTTTTGGTCCACCGGCACTCGAGTACGGTCATCCTGGCTTTAGCACTGTTGCTTGTATATAATGCGGGCACAGTATCTTTGTATATTGATTTGATCGCAAAGGAATAGAATAGAATGTGATCTTGTTGAAGATCTTAGAATTGGTTAGGTTAGCTGGATGCTTTTTAACGGCTTTACATCCCCCATAAATAATACCTTTGGGTTGAAATTTCTAATGATTTGAAGTTAGCTTCTTGTGTGATGGATCAAGGAGCGCGATGTGGTGTTGTTGTATTGCATCGCAGTATTCTTATTTTATCTGTAGATATGACTCAATTAAGACATGATGTCAGTACATCCAATAAATCTGTTCATCCAAATGAACAGGACAAAATATTAATTACACTCAGATGGAAAACATAAGACGTTATTTCACATTGCTTGATTCGTATTTTTATGCTTGCATCTTGTCTTGAGTTTCACAGATGGAATATAATTGGTATTTTGCACTCAGCCATCCGTATGCTTATAAATAGTTTCTACGCCCTTCAAATTACCAAGCAGGGATGACGGGATAATAGCTTTGTTGATTTGGTAATAGATTTCGTGTTATGTCGTGTACAAATTTAACTATATGTTCGATAAAAGGAAAAACACAATAAATCAAGCTAATTATGAAATGTATGGTTGCTTCACAATTAAAATATTGGTACTACGAATTTATATTATATGTATTTGAAAGGACAAGTAACCAAGGGGTGGTTCCTATGCTGAAAGTAGTACGTTTAAAACGCATCGAAGGGTGAGCCAAACACTCACTGACTTATCGTTATAGAACATATTTTGCTTAATTCTAAGTTTAACGTATACCTGAATTATCATGAACCTCAGCTTACAATTAATTTAAAAACGTTGACCTATATGGTAATTTCCAAACAAAAAATAATTCTGATCGAATTTAGATGCTATATTTAGCAACTTTTCATATGAATTCATATTTTTTTTATTTTGTATATATAAGGAGAAATCAAGCTGCTCGTGGAGTCATTCGAAGTTGTATATCCTAATCTTTTATTTTTCTCTTATAGTATGTAAGTGGTAATGAGAAAAGAAAGAGGGAGAAAAAGTAATTGAAAATAAAAGGAAAGAGATTGTATTGGAAAACTAACATTTTTTTATATTTATATTCATTATTAACAATTTTATTTATCTATTGAAATATAGGACACGCATTATAGGGAAGCAACCATAACTAGTTTTAACTGTTTTTGTGGGTATTTGAAGTGAAGTTGGCATAAACGTGAGTGAAGTGTTTAACATCTAGTGAAATAATGGTGAGCCTCAAATAAGGATGACAAGAAGAACGTCATCATGTATATAAAGGAACATTAAGTGTTGAATAACATTAATGAATTACAAATTAAATAGACCTTCAGTCATTTGACACTAGTTGACCCTAAAGCATATTTGACGATGGCTCAAATATAAGAGTCAATGTGCTGTATGTATATACTTCTCACACCAATTAGTTTAGTTGAGTTGATTATCACATGTCAATTGCACGACTCTTATCGAGATCAATTTTGCTTAAAGATATTCTCTTTAGTTTTATTTGTTTGATGTCGCCGGATAATAAAGAACCAAGTAAAATTACAAATACACTTTTAATGTGAGCATCCCAAAAGATATAATTTGAATGAAGTACTTGAGTTAATGTGTATGACGTCCAAGCTCAGACCAATTGTCGAGAGTATGAAATTCAATGGCTACTCCTACTTAGAACAATAAGGAACACTTGAACAACGATGTTTCCAACGTTTCACATACATCTGGGTAGGAAAGAGAAAAACAGAGGCATAGAAGAGTATATACACTAGTTATATCGAGTGTTAAAAAAGGGCTAATCAGGGTTGAAAAAAGTTGTCCTAATGTAAGTTGGTATAGTGTTTGAAAGACCTTGATAAGTGACCGTGGAAATTTTTGCTTTTCCATAAAAGTATTTTTAAATCCATAGATAGAACTAATTTTTTGATAACATAAAGACTAACCAAAAAGAACTGACCACATATTGAACATAACATTCTTAAAAAAGTACAGCTTCTACTAAGTGTGGTAGACCTTGGTAACGTGGAATTTCTTAGCCTGGACATAAGGGACAGAGTATTCCAACCAGAAGCTGCAGCTTTTTTCACAGACAGCCATAATCTGGGACCCAGTTATCTGTACCGAACCCAACACAACCTTGGACAGTTAGTTATTCCCTTGACCGTACACCCAATTATGGAGAGAATTCTTTGTTCACATATTACCAGGCTGTACAAGCCGTGCCCTCCTAGCTTTGGTTTTTGTCTCTCATTCCTCACAAGCCATTATCCGACACCCGTATTTAGGCCAACCACCAAAGCGAATTCCTTTATCTGTTCAGGCACCAACACATGAAATGTTACGCTCATGCCCATCTTATCTTGGTTTGTCTCAACGTACTGTGTACTGCGTGTCTCCCACTACTAAATTATTACAAAATGCATCGACAATTTTTTTCTTCCACAGCTTCAACAGACACTTTGCGGATATGGCAACGTCAAAAATTAATGCAAACACCCCCAAAATCATATTATGTAGTGCGTACCAAACTCAAAATGACATGAATGACATAGGTTACTGCCTCTTTTTTTCCTTTTTCCTCTATTTTTCAAAAAAAAAAAAAATAAATGAATATATATTTTATGCAATTACATCTGAAGCTATTTACAGAATTCCGACTGTCCCTAGTTAATAGCAGTAAGAGGAACTCTTGAATCTCTCACTGATTGAGCGGCTTCATATGCCCCGATATGTTTAACATCTCCATTTGCATGTTTTGGAGACCTTGCATCCCAGAATGACCTCAACAATTCCTCAAACGATGGGGTTCTTAGTTCTTCTATGGATGAAACACTAGGTAAATTGAAGAGTCTCTTTTTTGGTGTTGAACAAGATGGTTCGTCGACCTGTATGACACCGTAATTTAAACATGAAAAACTATAAACCAGTAACCAGTGAATATTGTCGAGGCTAAAACATACTATACTTGAGTCCTTAAGTCTCTTTCTTACCACGTATTCGTTGAGAAGACATTCCCCTGCATGTTCAGTTATCTCCACAATTTTGTGGTAATGACCACCCTTCAGTTCTCTCAAATCACCACAGCAAGGAATAATCATAGAGTTCAGATTCCCACAAGCTTCATGATCAAGTTGCAACGAATCTGCAAGTGTTTTTAACTTTTCAGATGACAATTATGGTATTATTTATACCTAGGCAACAATGATGACGCATAGATGTAACACAAAATACTGACGATCAATGGATGAGTTAATATCCTTATTTGCTATTCCTGCATCTTCAAGTGTAGTAGACACGGCACTTGAGAAACGGGAACGTAGAGTTTGATTAGCTTCAATTCCTCCCCTGGCCATATAGCAATGTCAATAAAGGGTTAAATAAATGTGTTGTCTTTCAACTGTTTTGATCTTTATTGGGAAATACAAGACCTACCTAACAATAGCAATGTCAAAAAAGGGTTAAATAAATGTGTTGTCTTTCAACTGTTTTGATCTTTATTGGGAAATACAAGACCTACCTAACAATAGTATCCACAGAAGCAGCATTTCTCTTCTCCAGACCAAGCAAAGACTCTTGAGCTTTTTTCCATTGTTGTGAACCTACTTTTGCCTTGTTGAGGCTGCAGTAGTTTTTTGTTCAGTACAGGAATCGCTAAATAGAAGAAAACAATAGACTGGAAATATAATATGCATGCTCCTAGCTCATACATACCAGATTTGAAGAACCTCCACAAGGTCGTTCTTCCCAGATTCTACAGCAGAGGTATCCTCTTGATAGTTGGATTCTGTTTTTTCCATGTGAACTCTCCATTCTGTCTTGACAGAAGAAGTGGAATCCTGCATGGTTAATGCTTCTTGCCGCAGTTTACTGGTTCTACAGTTTGCACTTTCTCTAAGATCATTGACTGCCATTTGAACCTGATATGATAAATATCAAACGGAACGTTATGTTCATTATAAGTACTCATGGACGTCATTACAGGTTAAATTAGCATGTTTAAAAGCAAAGGTTACCAATTGTTTCTTTCTTGCATTTGAACTTGCTAGCATTTCTGCCACTTTCTCCAGTAGTTGTTTTTCTTCATAGGCAGTACACTCCTAAAAATGTATGAGAAGCACAAAGGTTAGAAAAGAAAATGAGTGTAAACCACAATATCAAACCATGATTTATGCAGTTTTCCGAAAGAAGGTACTCCAAGCACCTCAAACTTCTTCTCAAGTTCACACAATTTCTGATCATTGACCAATTGTGCTTCTTCCACAATTCGAGTCAGACTAGATGCATGTCTGTCTATTGTCTCAAAAAAGTTCACTGTTATTTTAGATACTGCACGTGTAGTCTCTACTGCTCTAGCATGCGCCTGAATGAAAAAATAGCAGAAAATTCAGGATCTCTGTCACAGCAATTCAGTCAAAAAACTAAAAATAACAGACCTCTTGTTGTTTACGCGCATAAGCTGTTAAATTGGCCTCTTGCTTGTGGAGACTACTTTGTAGATCATTTAGTAACGAATCAGCTTCTAAGGCAATTCCTTTAAAAAGCTGAACCACATAAATTGAGTTAAAAAGGGCCAGAAATCCTAATTAGAATCAACTTAAGGTTAAAGACAACTTACATCCTCCAAGGCAGATGAATGCTTGGCTACTTCAGATTTCAAGTCATCGTAAGTTAACTGGTTATTTACTTTAAGCTCCTCAGCTAAATGATCCAGAGCTTTAATACCAGAACCATACATGTTTTTCAACTTTCCTACTCGTTCTCTAAGATCTTCAGTAGCCTTCAAAATCATACCAAAATGAAGTTCATAAATCTGAAAACTGAAGTTTAACAAATGAATACAATTGCATCCTTTGTTAACCCACCTTTGCTTTCATTGATACAAAAGATTGCATATCTTCATCCATGTCCTTCAGTTGCTGCTCTTGATGCATTACTGAAGCTGAAACTGTCTTGTGCAAAACTTCAAGTTGTTGAGCTAACTGAGACTGGAATTTCTGGATAAGTATTCTATTTCCTTCTTCAATTTTATCCTTCCGCTCTGAAGGTTGGAAAAGGCAATTTCATCCCCGATGTCAGAGCCATGTGCTTCTCCAATTTTAGAAAACCACTAGAGAATCATACTCACCAATTTTGGAAAACAGGTTCGACACATCTGATGCAGCATTCTCAAGCTCTGCTCGTAGTTCAATAGCATGCTCCACAAGTTCTTTCTCTGGAACAGGCATGAAAAGTTGTTGAAATTAAAAGATTGGAAGTATAATGCTCGTACTATCACCTAAGGCATGAAACGAGTATCATTTGAACCAACCCAGAAAACGTATCTAATAGGGAACACACAAATGGCACAATTACTAACCAGATTTTAGGAGATTTGATATCAAAAATTCCTTTTCCTTAATTGTTGCATTTGCTTGTTTGTGCCTCTCCTCAAGATCAAACAGTGACTGCTCAGTTTCTTCTAAACTTTTCTGAAAATACAGATGTCAGATGTAAGTTCAATTCTTGAATAGATAAAAGTCCAGAACTAAAGAATGCAGTTAAGCACAGCCACTAATACCTCAGTTTTTTCAAGTTTAATACTTAATTCAGCAGTCAAAAGTTGCTGAGAATTGTAAAGTTCTTGAAGCTCCATCAATTGCTACACACATATGGCCAGTTAACGTTTCAATAGCTAAGTAATCAATAGACACAACAAATGTGGGAGTATAATTAATAATGAAATATACCTTATCCTTAGACTCTGCTTCTAGTTCCATGCGTTCTATCTTCTCCGCCATGGCCTAGAAAACATTGCGAAAATTTAAGAATAGGAATGTTTCCACAATTATAACAGTGCTTCTAATTTATATTTAAACAGTTGTAAGGAAACCTTCTTCTCTGCTTCTTCATGAAGGTAGCGATCGCGTGGTATATAGATTCCATTCTTCTCTCTTGCTGCATACACCTCTGTTTAAAATAAAAAAAACGAAAAACAAAAAAAAAAACACTACATATCAGCACCGAACCGTGAGAGAGAGGGAAATAAAAAGAAGCAACCAACAGACTATTTATTCTCTATTTAGAGAAAAAAGAGCACAAATAAAAACAAAGGGACAGAAACTACATTAATATGGAACAGTCAACAACCTTGTTTTAGTCTGTCAATTTCAGAATACAAATCCTTAATCATTGCAGATTTCATCATTTTCTGATTAATCTGAAAAAAATAATCAACTTTGAACTATTAGACATGCTCTGCTGCCTGATAAAAGAAGCAAAAGGTTTATCAAAACGAAGGAGCAACTATAAAAAGTCACCTCTGGTTTGTTCTTGATATTTTTTGCACGGTGTGCATAATCCAAGGTACTAAGGGTTTCTTCCAGACAGTGAATGGAAGGGGATATTGTTGCAATAATGCACGTTTTGGTTTTACCACCCAAGGAATCCCTCAACAATCTGGTTAATTTTATCCCTGATATAGTAAGATATATCTTAATAAAAAATCACTCTCCACATTTAAAAATAATCAAAAAATGAAAAAGACATTTAACTAGAAAAGTTGCAGTTACTCGTACCTATATGGAACATGACCTGAGTGCTCAACTAGAGCATTAATCACTCTACCAAGTGTAAGCAAGCTTTTATTAATCTCCCCAGCCTCCCTTGCTCTACTCTGCAAGTATTTTTTTTTTTTTTTTCATAGTGAAGCTCCAAAGTTATGATTTTTTTCAGACAAATGCCATAGAACGAAGAGGCAGAGATGATGTCAGCAGTGAAAAACACTAAATAAACCCTAAAAACACTAAATAAATAGACAAGGCCCAAATGGTAATTCAATTTCAGAAATACAGTGAAGCGATCTTAACTCAATTTTTGACATTATCAATATTCTTACATCCCGACTACGATAAGTTATTGCCAAACAAAGAGGTTTTCACATTTTTGCCATTTAAATGCATGTGCCAACATTTAATCATCTGTACCTCTCTTGCACCAGATCGTGAAATATTCTCAGAGCCTGCAAGATCCACAAGGTTTAGCTTCCCGCATTTAATCATTTCCTCACCCTCTGGAGTGCATTCTTTAATGTGAATTGTGATAGAAAATATAGAGTGAGAACGACTGCTTTGTTTGTTGAGAAGAGTCTCAGCTGTACGCCTCTTCGCAGAACCTTTTTCCAATATCTTGTAAATTTCATTTGCAGTGCAAACAATCTCTTCTTCCAAACCCCTGACAAAAACACCCCCCTTCCCGTCCTCCATTAGAGCAATTGGTTTCCTAGATTTGTCATCTATAAATTTTGTTGTCTCCTCAGGGGCCAAAAGATCAGTTATTTCCTCATTGTAAAGCTCTAGAAACGTTACTTTCATGTTATACTCAGCATTCTGAGCTTCCAATATATCAAAAATCTGTTTCACAGCTCTCGGGATGACACCAGCATCACTCGGAAATTCGCCATTCTGCAGAATAAAGCAGCAAAGAACGAAAGGGATTTCAATACAAAGCAATGAGAAAATAACAGTTTATTAGGTGACATGAATAACCTTCTTTCTTGCACCTCCTTCCATTGTGTAAGTCTTCCCTGTCCCGGTCTGTCCATACGCAAAAATAGTGCAGTTATAGCCCTCGAGCACTTCATACACAATAGGAGACACTGCCTGCTCATACAGTTCTTTCTGTTGAGAGTTAGGACCAAAAACCTACGCCAAAATAAACCAAAATCAGCATAATCGCACGGTACAATCTTATCAATGTCATGAATACAATTGATAAGAGAGTAGGTACATAATAATGTCACAATAATTGAAGAACTCCAGATTCAAAATTCAATTCCATAACGTTGTTGTCTTCCGGAAATCTGAACGTACATTTAATGAAATTCTCTCTCCTAACTCGAGCCTTCAATTCATAAGTCATTCAATTTACAACAACACTTTCTTCAATTAAAAGAACACAACATTAATTAAAAAAAGGAAAATGCAGAAAACCTTGTCAAACGCGAAGGTTCTATCGATCTGTTTGTTGGCGATGCTCTGAACAGCTGAAACCTCTCGTCTACCTTCGTTACACGATATCACAACCGGCGTATGCAGCCTCATTTCATCTTCACTCAACGGCCTGCAAAAACGACACCGATTTTATTTCATTTCATTTCTCAGTTTCGGAACCGTGCTAAACAAGCTCAATGACCGAGTCAGCGACGAGTTAGAGCGAGTCAAACTCACCTGCACCGTACGAGGACCTGCACATTGACGCCTTTGTCCTTATCATACTTGCTGTGACTGTTGGAATTCGAATCCGCAGATCGCAGATCTCGCGCCGGCTTATCGCTGGAGCGCGGCGTCTGCGACGGCGACAACGGTATCATTCCGCCTCCTCCCCTTCTCTGCTGCGCCTCCATTGCCGTTCCACCTTCTAAATCGGTTCGGCGAATCGCGATCAGTGAAACACTTCTCCCAGCCTCCTTTCACCGCGTGCGATTTCCGGTGCGATCCGCGCGACGGAAGAGTGAAAGTGTGAGAGTGAAGCTGCGAAGAGAAGAATGAAATGTGCGGATCCTGAAGGAAGAATAATCCTCTGCGGAGTTGAAATCGGAACTTACAGTGTGCCGGCCTTCTAGTGTGTTCTGTTTCAAACGGAACTTCACGTGAGAAATCGTGGAGTCAAAGACTGTTCACATTACACACAACACAACCAATGCCTTTTAAGATATTTCTTACTATTTTTAATGCTTAATGTATATATCTAATAGTATCAAGCGAGAGTATCTCTTTTGGGAGCTGAAAGGGATAAAAAGGTGGTGCAATTAGACAAAAGTAAATTATTTATTGAAAAAAAGGGAAAATGGAAATTGAATTTGAAGATCGTTGAGGGCCGTTTGAAAATAAGTGACGGAAAGTTACCAGGAGAAGGACGGGGTTGACGGCGTCTATGTGGGACGTTTCTCGTATCATATCATTCGACCGTTATAAAGCGAATAGAAAAATTGTTGACATTTTGTTTTGAATTTTTTTGAATTACAATTTTTAAGAGCTTTTCTAAGTGCGCTTAGATTGGGTATTAGATTGCTTTAAGAATAAGTAGGTCCCTTAATCAGTGTTTTAGAAGAAGTAGGTTTTTCGTGCGATTATTGCGTGGAGTTATTATTAGTATTATGATATGATTCTACAAAAAAAGGTTCCTATCACTGAGGATGAAAGCACGCGACATGCCCAAGGACCCACTGCATGATTGGTTGCTTACAAGGAAATTACACTGATTATTTTTTTAGAGCATAATTAAGTGACTGATATTGTTGAAATCTTCGTCGTTCTTGTCTTTGAATAGAGAACATGATGAAAGCATGCAAAGTTGGTGGGTAATTGGAGTGGGGAAAGCAAAGATAAAGTGAAAAATTTGATGAAAAATGTTAGAGAAAGGAGTGGGAAGAAGGGGAGAAGGAAGTTTGGTAGGTGAGGAAAGAAAAGACAGAGTGGGGTTTAGCATTGTGGTATAGCAGTGATGCAAGTTACCCCACTTGATAGAGTGAGTCACATGCCACTTGGTTTATGTGATTTCATCTTCCTTTTCGTTTCTTATAGTAGCTTCTAATCTTGTTGCTTGACAGCATCCTATGACCCTTTAAAGTTCATATCAATCACCAAGATTTTTGTGTCTACCTCATTTTTTGAAATTTAGATAAAAATTTAAAAGATGGAGTTATTCACAAAATACCGTCAAATACTAGATTTGATTTATGGTTGACCAAAACGCAAATCTTGGCGTGAACCGAAAGGAAATCATCATCCAAACTATTGCAATTTTGGTTTCCCTTTGATCCTACCCTTTTCCCTTTTTTGAAAACATGCAGTGTAGCCACAACCGAACTGGTAAATGGACAATAAATTCTACCCTATATTAATTAATTGTCTTAGTATATACCAGGTGATTTAAAAATATATACAATTATTGTTATGTACCCCTAATTGTAACAGTCTAACTTGACATTAACATGGCCTGCATCCAACCTAAAAAAAAAAAAAAAGAATAAGAAAAACAAGGCCTGCAATGTTGTTTAACCCGAAAACGACCCCAAACCATCACCTTGATATCAATCACAACAAGCGAGGGACCATTTTCACAGGTTGATTCAACCAAATTATTTAAATCTAACTTACTTTAAACTAATTTATATTACTAGAGAAAGAACATAAATGTATGTGTTTGTCGTAAGCAAAAATATACGTATCTGAGATCTGGTCATGTGAAAAAAGGACGTTACAGCGTAAAGTTATCTCATATGCTGTTAAGTGTATATATGTATATATTGATGCAGAATAAAACAATCCTTAAATACTTTTACTTAAGACATACTCTATCTATGTCCATGCTTGGTGTGTACCCTTCACGTCACTGTTCCTTTTAATTTGCTGACAGATAAGATGCCTCTTCTCTGACATGTACACATGACTAGGTTCTCATTCCTTGCTCCCCCAAAATTTGCTCTCCACCCTTTGCAAATATAATAAATCTTTCAATGTCATTTTTCTTAAATCGATAACACCACCCACAATGTTCCCTATTCTTTCAAATTACACAAGCTAGGTTATTAAGTAAAATTTAGAAAATACAAACATAAATTGTCACAACCTGCCAATGAAATTGAAAATGCACCCCAAAAAAACAATACATATCTAAAACAGATGTCATAACAGTCCAAAACTTGGCTACAATAAACCGATTCCAATACCCCATCTTAATAAATTCTATAACTCTTTTTTCTTTTTTTGATAAGCCAATCATTTTTATTGATACCATTTGTGATGAACTCCTGTAAGATATAACCATATGCATGTAAAAAAAAAATTATTCACCCCCTTCTGCAAAATTCTAAACTCCTTTTTCGTTTTTGTAGATGATGATGTGATAAGAAATAATTTTGTAACAAAAAAATTATTGTTCATAATATAAATGTTTTCCTTTCTTAATCATAAGCAAAGTTTTGCTATCTGTATTATATAATTAATATAACTTTTAAACTTATTCTTAAGATAGTTATTATAAAAATTAACAAATGTTTCTATATATGGACAAGTGATCTTCAATGCACCTTATTTTATTTTATTTCCATTTTCATTAAAACCATGTGCAAATTTAATGCTAACTTAATAAAACTGTTTATATATTTTACAGTCATTTATTTATTTATATGTTAAAACAGTATTTTCTCAAAACTTTAACTTTCTTACATTTATACAATAAACTTATAATTTAGTTAAAATATAGTTTGTATGATATTTTTAATATATAATAATTAAACCATTCAATTTTTGAATTAGAAATATCATTTTCTATATTTTAAAACTTTAATTCTAAAAAATTAATAAAAGGGTCATTAAGCTTTTGATTTGCTTATTTACACTTGATTCTGTTATGGCAACAGTTCCGTCATAAACACTCTCAAAATATTATTTCGTGAAGAAATAATATTAATAATATTAAAAATAATATTATTTAGTGTTTACAATTGAAGGGTTATTTGATTTGAAATTGAACAGGTAATTACAATTGAAGGGGACAAAAACACTACAAGTAAGATTAAAAAAGAAAGAAAAAGAAGAATTGGTCCAGTTTTGCTTTGGAAGAAGTTGATGAAGTTGGAAGCATGCTTTGAATGGGACAAACATGTAAATTGAATAATGGTGCTCCATGTGCTAACATCCTTTTTTAACACATGAGAATTTGCACTTTACAATAAATGTTTTTTCATGTTATTTTTTTATCACGAATTTCTTTTAAACTATAGACTGATCTCACAATATTATGATTATTATTACCTCAACAAATTTTAAGAATTTTAATTTAAATAACAATGTTGAAGTGTTTGTGTCAATTAAAAGTGCTACACTGTGGTAAATTAAAGAAAATGAACGGTTGAAAAAATGGTTATGTCTTTTAAATAACAAATTATGTAGTATATATTAATTTTAACTTAATTTATACTTTCTTTATAATTTTCTAGCCCTGCAAATTTTATCAGATTACAAAATAGGTACTTATAATGTTTTTTTTTTTTTTTCTGGTACTGGTAAACGTATTCCACATAAAACCTGGAAGCAAAGACCAAAAGGTAAGTCAATGTTTGTGGGGATTATGCATGCATTAGTTTTTCATTGCCTTCTATATAGAACCTTTTTCATAGCTCCGCAGGGCATTAATAATAAAATAATAATAAAAATCTTATAGAAGCATAACCACTATTTTAGAGTCAATTGACATTACTCTTACAAATACTTTAATCTTTAAAGAATTAAAATACTTTTTATAATAACTTTTTGGGTCAACCTGGCTAACTATTTGTCTAATTCACCCATGACTAGAGTAGTGGAAGGATAAATTTAATATCAATTTTACATTTTTTAAGAAAATAATTCAAAATTATAAAATTATTGTGATGGTACATTATTATATAATATGAACGTTTATGACCTAAGTACTTAAATTTATTACCCCTGAAACTCAGGAAAAATAAAAAAACACTATCATCAGTCACCAATCTCACACAAATGGGTTTGGGTTTAAAAGCCCCATAACTTCTACATTCTACACCCCATGTTTTAAACATTCACTTTCACTGAATTGTAAATTTCAATTGTACTCTTAGTGGAAATAATTATGCATTATTAGGTTGTTGTGTTTGTTTTTTTGGAGCATTTGATAATAGTTGAAAGGTGGTCCTTGGTAGTAGTGGTTGTTGTGATTGGGTGATTGGTGTTACTAGGTGTTAGGCTTTGAATGTAGAATCTGATAACTTTCTTAACCGTATGATACAAAACATTATAAAATATGTATTTTGGAAACTACAGTTCAGAATATTTTAATTGTCTATTTCATAATACATATTTATATTCGTGATTATACATTTTACAACACATATTTTATTTTATTTCATATAATTAAAAATTCAAAACAGTTGAATTTTTTAATATTTTTTTTATCTTTTAATACCAAATTTGATATATTTAGTAGTAATTGTTAAATATAATGATACATTCTGAAAATCAAAATATATA
>Ga0123340_1001461_pt1 | contig 19654 bp, 24 predicted proteins | sample SirMexnodulemix_FD_89961 | JGI IMG/M metagenome (GOLD analysis project Ga0123340, IMG submission 89961) | Root nodule microbial communities of legume samples collected from Mexico - Siratro Mexico nodule mix | ecosystem: Host-associated > Plants > Roots > Nodule | place: Mexico: Nepantla... | reverse complement strand
TATATAACCTATATTAATTACATGAGAGTTTTTGGTAGGTTACATCTAACCCTAACAACAACGGATTTAGTTCCTCATAGTCAAAAGAACCCTAGACATACAAGAAGAAGAATGGAAGACAGAGATTATTACACCAAGCAACCCTAAAGCGGCCGCCTAAGACTAACTCTTTTCCTCTTCTAACTATGTGTGTGTAAACCCTAACACAAACACTCATTAAATAGAATTTTTACGACGTTCGTGCCCGACCCAACTTTAGTGGCGTCGGGTGCAGCTTTCCCTATAGGGGTCCAAGGCCCAACTGGCGTCCTACTCAACTACAGTGGCGTCAAGTGCGACTTTGTTGTGTCAAGCACCACTTTGTTGAGTCAACTCCTCTTCTTATGAATCTTCCTTCATGAGCTCCACTCTTATTCCTCTGAATTAGTGTTTCCTACTTACTTTTTATGCAAAATAAGGGAAATTGGTGTAACTTTCGATTCTCAGACTCTAGTAATCAATTATTAACAAAAACCTAATAAAATAAAGAAACTAGCAGGGTTCAAGTTTAGAAAGATTTGATTTTATTATAAAAATTGGCTCCAAAATATGATAAAAAAATGTTACCAAGTTCCTATAGAAGGGCGAGCTCGATTAGCAAACATTTGTTGTTCAAGTGGAAATCGGCCAAGTGTCTTCGGATTGTCAGCGCACCTACTTCCACTAGCAGCATAATAGTAGTTCCATATGTCAAGTTGAATGGAGATTCTCTCGTGGAGGAGTGGGGAGTACACTAGTGTGCCTATAGTACTTCCAACAGCTATTCTGTCCATCTTTCTTTGGTAGTTCCCAACCTCTTCTTGAGTTCGGTAAGAATGACCATATTTGAAGCTTCAACTTGTTCATTGATTTGGGGGTGTTCCACTGAATTGGTATTGTGCTTGATTATAAGGTTTTCCAGCAATTCCTCTAACTTTCAATTTATGAAATATTTCCCGTTTTCGGTTATAATGGTGCAAGGAAGGCCGAATCGGCAGATCAAACTTTTCTATATGAAACCATGCACTTTCTTTGTAGTAATCTTCGTCAATGGTTCTTCCTCTATCCACTTTGTAAAATAGCCTACTGCAACCAACAAGAACCAACATTGTCCAGGAGTTGAGGGAGAGGGTCGAACGATATCCATTCCCAACAAGGGAAACGACCATGACAAATGGATGGATTGTAATTCATGTGGTGGGAGATGTATCAAATGGCCGCTTTCTTGGCAACTCTTGTACTTTTGATGAACTCGACACAATCCTTTTGTATCGTTGGCCAATAATCGACCCTTAGAATGCATGTGACTATGGCTCTTTGTCCTAAATGAAGCCTGCATATTTTGTTATGTTTTTTGTTGAATCATTAAACGGTCCAAAGTCCCTTTAGATGGTTTAATCATATAATAAAGTTTTGATGATAATAATACTCCAAGTATGTGTTTGTATTTGATGATCTTACATGTCTATTACAATATTATTCACATATCTCTAAGCATGATAAGTATGCATAGATGAACTATAGACCCAACTAAGAGTTTATTTACTATTATTTTATTACATTAATTTTCTTTAAAATTAAAACAAGAAGAAAGTTAAAGATAAATAATTTTAAAAATATTAAATATTTTAATTTGTTTTGAAATTTGCTTTTAATATTATTTTAAGATCAAATCATTCTCTACACCTTGGTCTATGGTTTTATCAAGTTTTGCTTACAATGAAGTTAATTTGATTTAGCATATTTCATTTACCTATATGTATTTACAGAAAATTTTTGAAATTAAGATTGAATTGTTATATGTTATAGCTAAATGCAGAAACAATTCAAAATGATTTTGATGCACATAGTTTTGATTTGATTTGTTTTTAAATCTGCAAAATAAATTAAAGTGTCTTTCAAAAAAATATCAAAATCAGATTTTATAGCATGTTGTGCTTTAATGCTTAAATTTGTTCATAATGGAAATTATTCAAATTATTATGGAATATTGAAACATGATTAATTGTTTCAAATCAAAGACATCTTATGTTGTTTAAATTATTTCTATATGCGGATAAAGTCGGTTTTAATAATGCAAAATCAAAAATAAAAGTTGTTCTTTTAACAACTATTTTTAGCATTAGATGGTTAAGATTTACCTTTCAAGCATCCAGCGACTAGTTTCTATAAAGCTACATATAGAGGAACAATTTAAAGTTGAAGAACACAAGAAGCAAAACAAAAGAAACAAAAAAAAAGAAAAGAAAAAGAAAGAAATACATTGTGCAATACATTGAAAATTAGAGTATCTATTGAGTGTCTATTGTAAATATGCTATTGAGAGCATATAGAGTTTTAGGTTGTGAGAAAATTGTGTAATTCTTCACATTGTGAATTAACCCTTGTGAGCTTTCATTGTTCTCTCTTTTGAGAATGTTTCTTTCAATCTTGAGTGGTCTTGATCTCAAGGGGAGATTGGGATTGGTATAACTTGGAGGGGTTTGTGTACTCATTGTAACCGGGAGAGGTTTGTGTACTCGTTATAATCTGGAGAGGTTTGTGTACTCGGTGTAACCTGGAGAGGTTTGTGTACTCGGTGTAACCTAGAGAGAGTTGTATACTCGTTTTAACATGAAAATGTGTTAATACTTTTTCTAATCAGTAGATTAGTGAAAACTCTTAAGCAGATTCTTAAGAGGACTGGATGTAGCTCAAGTTTGAGTGAACCAGGATAAATCTTTTGTGCCTTAGAGTTAAGTTTTATTATCGCTTATTTATTATCCTTTGCGAATCAAGTTTGTAGGCTCCATTCAACCCCCTCCCTTCTGGAGTCAATTGCACCTTCAATTTTGTTCATCACGTATTTGACTTCATCTTTGATAACACACCTCAACAAAGCATTAGAGTATCCTTGCTTGTATAAATCTTGACCCATAATGGCAAACTATGATACCTTCTTTGCCATGACCTTATCGTGCTTGCCTTGTCCCTTTTCCTATTTGGTTATGAAGAGTTTCATCTGTTGGATTCAGATTGCCTTTGTTTCTCTACGTTCAAGCATTCGGCTAGGGTGACCTTGGGTGCAACATGATTTGTTGTATGATAGTATCATGCCAATTTTTTATTTTGGAACTTACAAGTTTAGATAAGGTGTCAGCACGAGAATTGTCTTCCCGAATGATGTGTTGCACGTCGACTTGCTCAAGACTTATTAAGAACTTATAGAGAGAACTAAGAGAGGAAAAAAGCAAGTATGTTCTATAGAAAAAGCCAAAAATAGAGAGCAAAACACGAGTGTAGAGTGTCATCATTGAGTGTAAACATGCGAGGAACTGTGAGGAATATTTTGTTTTTCTAGCATTTCAATTTTAGGTTCTGCAAAATGACAAATAGAAAGGGAAATTATGGGGACTCATCAAACCTTGATTTTACTCTTAAAGAAATGCAATAACAATTTGGGAGATTAAATGTGGTGTTGGAAGATATGAGGGACATAATGGATAGGCAAGATGAGAAATTAGCCAATATGAAAAATGATCAATCTGTCAATGGGAATAGTTCAAGGCGAAATAGGAGAAACCATGGAGGGAGTGAAGATGATGACTTTGGTAGAGAAAATAGAGGGGAGACAAAGGAGAAATATGATTTTTTGATTGGTAGAAACAAATGTAGAGGAGACAGGCGTGAGAGAAATCACAGGAGATTTGATTGCAGAGATGGAAGCCTTAATAACATCAAAATGAAAATACCTTCTTTTCATGGGAGGAATGATCCTAGAATATATCTAGAGTGGGAGAAGAAAATGGAGTGCATCTTTGACTGCCATAATTACTCAGATACAAAAAAGGTGAAGTTGGTTGTGATAGAGTTCATTGATTATGCCATAATGTTGTGGGATAAATTGGTGTTGAGTAGGAGGAGAGATGGAGATAGACCAGTAGAAACATGGAGAGAAATGAAGGCTCCAATGAGAAAGAGGTTTGTTCCTAACCATTACTACATAGACCTCTACCAAAAATTACAGAGACTTATGCAAGGCTCTAAATGTGTCGAGGACTATTATAAGGAGATGGAGATGGCAATGGTGAGAGCTGATGCGAATGAAGATAGAGAAGCAACCATGGCACAATTTCTCAATGGGCTGAACAAAGAAATAACACATGTAGTGGAGTTGTAACACTATGTAGAATTAGAAGACATGGTACATATGGCCATTAAGGTGGAAAGGCAACTTAAGCAAAAGGGAATCTCTAAGTACAACATTGGTTCTGGTTTATCCTACAAACTGAGCTGGAATAAGAAGGAAAAGGGTATTCCAAAAAGAAGTAGCCAAGAGCAAAATTGTAGAAGATTTAAAGGGGAAAGGTAAAGATGAAACTCAATCCTCTAGAAACAGAGATATAAAATGTTTTAAATGTCTTGGTTCAGGTCACATATCATCACAATGCCCAAACAAGAGAGTTATGGTTCTGTGTGCCAATACTGTGGAAAGTAAAAGTGAAGGTGATAAATCCATGGCTGAAACTGAAAAAGAAAGTGATGATGAAGTTGAATATAGAGCTGAGGAAGAAGCACTTGTAACTAGACGTGTTCTAAATTCCCAGGTTAAAAAAGATGACATGGAATGACAAAGGGAGAATATTTTTCATACTCGCTGCCTTATCAACAATAAGGTGTCTAGTATGATCATAGATGGAGGAAGCTGCAAAATTGTTGCATGTACCATATTGGTTGAGCAGCTGAATGAATGTGGGGAGATTCGGGTAAAGAAACAAGTTTTAGTTTCATTTTCAATTGGCAAATATAGTGATTAAGTTCTTTGTGATGTTGTTCCTATGCATGTTGGACATTTACTCTTTGAGAGACCATAGGAGTTTGATCAAAGGGAAACAAAGGATGGTTACACCAATAGATACTCATTTGTGAGAAATAACAGAATCATCACTCTTACACCACTTACTCTTAAGCAAGTGTATGAAGATCAGTTGAAAATGAAAAGAGAAAGAGAGAAAAAAGAAAGTGAGCAGAAAAATGAGAAAAGTAAAAAAGAAAAAAAAAAAGTGAGTGTGAGGTAAAAGAGAAATAAGAAAGAGGAGAGGCTAAAAGAGCAGAAAAATTTATGCAAAACCAAGTGAAGTGAAGGTATCCTATTTTACCAAACATCCAATATTTGTTTTTGTCTACAACGAGGCTTGTTTGACCTCTAATTCTCTTGACCCCTCTCTTCCTAGTTCTGTTAGTTCATTGTTGCAGGAATTTGAAGACTTGTTTCCAGAAGAAACCCCTAGTGGATTGTCATCCATTAGAGGAATTGAGCATCAAATAGATTTCATTCCTGGTGCAACTATTCAAACCAGCCAACCTATAGGTGCAATCCTGAAGAAATCAAAGAATTGCAAAGGCAGGTTGAAGAGCTTTTGGAAAAAGGACATGTGAGGGAGAGCTTGAGTTCTTGTGCATTTCCAGTTTTACTTATGCCAAAGAAGGATGGAGCATGTGAATATGTTGTGATTGCAAAGCTGTAAACAACATTACGATAAAGTATCATCACCCTATCCCTAGGTTATGTGACATGCTTGATGAATTGCATGGTTCCACTGTTTTCTCAAAAATTGATTTAAAATATGGATACCATCAAATTAGAATGAGGGAAGGTGAGGAGTGAAAAACTGCATTCAAAACAAAACTTGAATGGTTGGTCATGCCATTTGGACTCACTAATGCACCAAGTACTTTTATGTGATTAATGAATCATGTGTTGTGTGAATTTCTTGGCAAATTTGTTGTTGTATATTCTGATTATAGCAACAATCTTGATAAACACATTAACCATTTTCATTCTGTTCTTGATGTTCTTAGAAAAGGAAAAGTTGTATGCAAATCTGAAAAAGTGTTCCTTCTGCATGAGTAAAATTGTTTTCATTGGCTATGTTGTAAGTGCTCAAGGAATAGAGGTGGATGAAGAAAAGGTAAAAGCCATAAGAGAATGGCTAACGCCAACTAGCGTTATTAAGGTAAGAAGCTTTCATCGCTTAGCAAGTTTCTATAGACGATTTGTGAAAGACTTCAATACCATTGTTGCACCTTTAACTGAAGTTATTCAGAAATTTGTTGGTTTTAAATGGGGAGAAGAACAAAATAATGCATTTATGGATCTTAAAAATAAATTGTGTTCTGCACTTATTTTGTCACTTCCAGATTTTAACAAAACATTTGAAATAGAATGTGATGCATCCGGTATAGGTATAGGTGTTGTTTTGATGCAGGAAGGGAGACCAATTTCCTACTTCAGTGAGAAATTGAACGGGGCAGCTCTAAAATAACCAACTTATGATAAGGAGTTTTATGCACTTGTGAGGGCTTTAAAGAGTTGGCAGCACTACCTTTGGCCGAAACAATTTGTGATTCACACTGATCATCAATCCTTAAGGAATGCCAAATAGATGGAATTCATTGATCCTTTTCAATATGTGATCAAATACAAGAAAGGTAAGGAAAATATTAATGTTGATGTCTTATCAAGAAGGTATGTTCTACTTACTTTTTTTGATGCAAAGTTAATTAGCTTTGAATATAAAAAGGAATTGTATGAACATGACTCCAACTTTGCATAAATATTTGCTGCATGTGAAAAGGGGGCATTCAAGAATTTTAATAGAGTTGACGGTTACTTATTCAAAGAAAAAAAATTATGAGTACTGCAATCTTCTATGCGAGAGTTGCATGTGAGGGAGGCCCGTGGGGGAGGATTAATGGAACATTTCAGGGTGAAAAGAACTAAAGACATTTTGCATGAACATTTCTTTTGGCTTAAGATGAAGCATGATGTTGAGAAAAATTGTAATAGATGCATTGCTTGTAAGAAAGCTAAATAAAAAGTTTTGCCTCATGAATTGTATACACCCTTACCAATAACTAATGAACCTTGGGTAGAAATATCTATGGATTTTGTTTTGGGATTGCCTAGGTCAAAAAGGGGAAAATATTCAATTTTTGTGGTAGTGGATAGGTTTTAAAAAATACCACATTTTATTCCTTGTCACAAAACTGATTATGTTATTCATGTTGCATAATTGTTTTTCAAAGAAATTAAGAGACTCCATGGAGTGCCAAGAAGTATTGTATCTGATAGGCATACAAATTTTCTTAGTCATTTTGGAAGGTTTTGTGGGGCAAACTTGGAGCAAAGTTATTGTTTTCTACTTCACATCACCCACAAACTGATGGTTAGACCGAAATTGTCAATAGAACATTATCTCATTTGCTTAGGACCATTGTTCAAAAGAATTTGAAAAATTGGGAGGATTGTTTTTCGTATGTTGAATTTGCTTATAATAGAATTGTGCACTCATCTACGAATATTTCTCCTTTTGAAGTAGTGTATGGTTTTAATCTGTTAACACCGATGGATTTGATACCTTTACCTATCGATGAACGAGTCAGCCTTGATGGAAAAAAAGAAAGTTGAGATTGTGAAGAAATTGCATGAGCAAGTTAAGCGATAAATTGAAAACAAAAATGAGCAATATGCATCTCATGCCAACAAAGGAAGGAAGAGAGTCGCTTTTGAACCAAGAGATTAGGTTTGGGTGCACATGAGAAAAGAAAGATTTCCAGCCCAAAGAAAATCCAAATTGGCTCTTGGGGAAGATGGACCATTTCAAGTCATTCAAAGAATAAATGACAATGCTTACAAAATTGACCTCCTAGGTAAGTATAGTGTTAGTGATACTTTTAATGTTGCTGATTTATCTCCTTACGATGCAAGTGAAGATTCGAAGTCCAATCCTTTTGAGATAAGAATCAAGAACTGAAGTTTAACTAATCTCAGTGGACCAGTCACCAGATCACGGGCGCGAAAACTGAAAGAGGCATTGATTGGGCTGGTTCAAGACATTTTGACTGCACAAACAAAGACTAAGATTGAATTTAAGCTTGGTCACATTCTTAATTTGATATGAGCTAATGAAGGAATTAAATGAAGGAGATTTGGGCCAAAAACAAGTCAATTGAAGTGAAGGACCTATAGAAAATGCATCACCAGATTTAATTTAAATTTAAATGGGCTATTTTGGGCTAAGATTAAATTTTAAAGAGTAGGCTATTATTCTAAAAGAATTTTAAATTTTGTTTTGATGTATTTTGATTAATTTTCCATAGGGCTTAGAGTAGTCATGCTTAGTAAATTGTGTTTTTCGTTTTTCTTTTTTATGTAATTAATTAGCCATCTAAAAGTGTGTCAAACTGTTATTGTTGCATTAAATTTGGAGGCTTTTGGGCTAATGAGGAGTCAGGTCAGCTTTTAGAAGTTAAGAAAAGTCTATTTAAGTAAAAAAAAAAAAAACACATGTAAACAACAAGTTGAATTTGAAATATGAATTTTATTCTAAAAAATTCAGAAGTGAGAATTTCTCTCTTGAGTTCTTCATTGGACTTGCAAACTTATCAAGGCCTGATCATCCTTGTGGTGTTTTCATACTTTAGGGTCTTTGTTGTGTTTATTTTTTGCAAGACAAAAGTTCTGAGTAGATCATCCTAAATTTGAATATTTAGGGATCTTGGGGGCATTTAAATACTCTTTGTTGTGGGTTATGGGGTTTATTCCTAACAAGGTTCCCATCAATTTGTTTTTGAAAGCATAAGAGGATAAAGAATTCTCTTCTCTATTGTAGCTCTAAACTCCTCTCTATTTTCATTTTTTTTATATTTTTTCAATTTTTTCATCTTTTTCAATTTTTCTTTCCCTATCACAGTTTCTTCTCTTAACTTTTCTTTTTCTTCCTCAACTGACTTACTCTCACCAACCACATCTCTGACTTCCCCACTCAATCCTAACTCCTTCCCACTTCTAGTAATAATGGTTTTGCATTGTTCCTAGGGTTCACTTGGGTGTTGACAGAGAATGATCCATTTTGATGATCTGCCATTTGCTTTGCTAACTATCCCACTTATGCCTTTAGATTCTTCAATGATGCATATGTATTCTTTTTATTTTGAAGGGATTGCTACATAAATTATTGAAAATTTTCTTCTAATTTATTGACTCTTTCATACAGTGGTGGAAATTGTTGTTGGTGGCTTCCACTACCTGAAGCTCCATCTTGCTTTCCTCCAAAGTTAGCCCTATTCTGTCTGCACCCTTGGTTGAAATTTGGAAAGGGTTGTTGGAGAATTGTTGTCTCTTTTGGTTCCCCATATAGTCAACTTCTGCATTCTGGAAACTATTAGGCATTTGACAGAATCCATTAGCATGGAACAAGAACACTACCAAAATATATAGATACAAAAAAAACATGGAAAACACTAATGGTTTATCCAACTACCTAAGAGAGTAAGCTTACGCTTGTATTCATTAAAAGACACAATTCCTCTTTAAAGACCAAACACAAAATCTAGTATAGCAAAATCCTTTTGTACTCATTGTTTGATGTAATTCTCCTAGCGATCAAACCCAATGATATGTTGATCATTTAAACACCTAACCTTCAAACCTTACACAAGAGTGGTTTTTTGGCATACAGTACTCAAGGGAGTAGTCAAGAGTGGCTAAGTGCCCAAAGAATAATTGATTAAGCTAGAAGTGACTTGGTAAAGAATACTTAGTTAAGTTAGGAGTGAGTTAGTAAAGAATACTTAGTTAAGCCAACAATGGCTTGGGAAAGAATACCCTTTAAGCCAGGAGTGTCTTGGGAAAGAATACTCATTAAGCCAAGAGCAACTTGGAAAAGAATAGTCATTAAGCCATGAGTGGTTGGAGGCAAGAATACTTACTAAGCTAGGAGTGGCTAAAGTCAAGAATATTCAAGAGGTTATCCTGAAGTGGCTACGGGCCTAAAGAATAGTCAAGTGTACTTCACAACAGTAATTTGCCTAATTGAACTTGACTTGTTGGTTGAGAATTGGATGTAGTCTATTGCGACAGAATAACTAATATAATTTTTTGTAAATATTTTCTCTCCCTTATCTCCTTTACTTTTCATGTTATTATTATTTGTACTAACCCGAAAAGGAGAGTTATTATGAGAGTACAGACTAAAAATGTTTTCATTAGAAGTTCTTCTAACCAAGTATTTAATTTATAGTTGTGATGTTTACGAGACACAAAAACTGTGATTTGATCACCTGTGAATCATAAATCAAGTGATTAAGTAGAGTTGCATAATCTACATTTGTCTTGACCTCTCAGATGAAGAAGCTAAGTTCAGAATAAGTTTCTAGAAATATCTCCATCTCACAAAATTTGTCATTATTTGTAGAGACTATATCATTCGTATTACATCAGACGTAACATATTGAAAATCTATTATGAAAATATACTTCCTCATATTAGTTTGTTGTTACAAAGTTGTGCAACTCAAACTTGCATTAGTTGTGATTTATAAAAGGCAAGAATTACAATTTGATCACGTATTAAAGTCAATGAGAAAATATCATAGACAAATGTTTCAGTGGAGTTAACTAGTGCCAACATGATACATTGGACAAAATGGTTAAAGTCTGATTGTTTGATAAACTAAACCATCATTTGAGTTCCATTATTCAAACAATATTTGTGAAAAGTTTTTAAACTTAATTAAATCACAATTCAACAATCTCATTTTGAGATTTCCCTATTTTCATAGTTGGTTTCATAGCCAGTCTCTAAAGGGTTGAATGCTTGACTGTAGCTAAAGGTAAAAGATCCAACACTATAAGTATGGAAGATGTGATACAACTAAACTACAAAACAAGGTACAATGACCAAAGAATAACATCAGACAATACAATGTAGCACCATATCATCTGCCATGAAGAAAATAATTTGAAGTTGAAGATGATATTGTCTAAAAAGGAAAGAACCAATTCCTCAAGAAGATCTACAAAATTTAGAAGCAAAATTAAAGACGATTGAAATAATTTCAAGGAAGGCTAATAATACATGAGTTTTAGGTCAGACAAAAGAAAACTACCTAGGCAAAAAGAAAAGAATAGATAAAGGAATTATATTCCTGTATCTACTCACATGCCAAAAGGTGCATCAGACGAGTCTAGATCATCTATGCAACCAACTTTAAAAATAGTTTTCTTTAATTAAATTTATAATATGTATTTAATCTTTAATCTTTGCTTACTAATATATTTGATTAGTCTATGTAGAGAAAAGTTTTATTTTTGTGTACACGCATTGAAGAGCATTAATGATGAAATGAAAATATCATTATTGCATATCACCTCTAACGTTTATGTTGAGATTGTATATTGATTGAGACACGATGTCATTAAAAGAGAAATCATCATCTTGGTTTTAAACTGTATAAAAAAAAGTCTTAACGTAATCCCTTCTTCTGATTTTTCCTATATGTCATATAAATAAGGGTTAAAAGAAAATTAACATATTGTTTGTCACACAAAATTATCATTTAAAAAATAATCATCATACGATATTTAAGAAAAAAATTAAGAAGATATTAAAACTCAATTTAACCGTATTGTTCTTATCTTCTATAGTTTACATAGAGAATTTAAAAGGATAATTAACTTTTTTTTAGAGAATTTGAAATGCTATATGAAAAAATATGTTGTTTAGATAAGAAAATTTAAAAGAAACTGAAATTGTAGAATTTCATTACAATAATTAGATTATTGCTTAAAATTAGAAAATGTAAGAATTTGAATTCATATTCTCATGTTCACGTTTTAATTTTTATAGTTTATGGACTTGACTAAAATTGAGAGATTACCGGGATAATCAATTAAAAACCTCCAACTACCGATATTATAAGATGAAAAAAAATTCCATTAAACTTTGAAAAAAAATATATAAATCAAGATAAAGTACTTATAACAATTATTTAATATTTAAATAATTAAATTTTCCGATAATTAAAGCACTTTAGAAAACTAAAATTTGAATTGTTTTATTTAAATAAAACATTTAAAAAATAAAATAATTAAAAATAATATGAATATAAATTTAATGTCTCTAAGCAGCTTAAACATGACAGGAGCCGCGAGAGTTGTTGTTGGTGGTGGAAACAAAGTGAACCTGTTCTAACTGCAACCAACTCTCCTTCGTCTTCTCCGCCTTCCTACTTCCCTCCTTTCAATCTTTCACATGGCCACCATTCCTTCTATTTCCCTTTTTCAATCTTTCACATTCACACTCTTTTTTCCTTCAAACCCTTCCGTTTCCTCACAATGCCTTCTCCCTTTTCGCCCGCCACCACCGCCACTAATCCCACCTCGCTCTCCTTCTCATCGGCCGTCGCTGCTCGCCGCCTCCCCTCCACGGCGTCGCTCACCAGTCCCCATCGCCGGAGGCCGGCCCTGTCGGTGAAGTCGAGGATTAGGGAGATCTTCATGCCCGCCCTCAGCTCCACCATGACGGAAGGCAAAATCGTCTCGTGGGTCAAGTCCGAGGGCGATGTCCTCTCCAAAGGCGACAGCGTCGTTGTCGTTGAGTCCGACAAGGCCGACATGGATGTCGAGACATTCTACGACGGCATCCTCGCAGCCATTGTCGTCGCCGAGGGCCAGTCCGCCCCTGTCGGCGCTCCCATCAGCCTCCTGGCCGAAACCGAGGCTGAAGTTGCCGAGGCCAAGGCCAAGGCCAATGCCAATTCCGCTCCAACTGCGTCCGAACCTTCTCCGGCGCCGGTGACGGAGGTCTTCAACGCGCCGCTGAAGGCCGTGGCGACACCCCACGCGAAGAAACTCGCGAAGCAGCACAAAATTGATGTTAGTTCTGTGGTGGGGACTGGTCCGAATGGGAGGATTACTCCTGCTGACGTGGAGAAGGCCGCCGGAGTTACACCGCCTGAGAGAAATGTTGCTCCGGCGGCAGTGGCTTCATCTCCGCCAAAAAGTGCTTCTGCTTCTCCGGTGGCTCCGGCCGTCGCCTCAGCTCCAATTCCGGGTTCTAGTGTTGTGGGCTTTACGACAATGCAATCTGCGGTTGCGAAGAACATGGTGGAGAGTCTCTCTGTGCCAACGTTCCGTGTTGGGTACCCAGTGACCACTGATGCACTTGACGCTCTGTATGAGAAGGTATGCTTTTTAAGTCTCATTTTTTCAATAAATTTGTAAGTAAACTAAACTCTTAATTCAAAGGAAAATAATGTGATCAAACCTTTTTCATGGGTTAAATCAGCTTGTAGCTGCCTCGATTGCATGTATGATTCAACAATCGTGACGTTGTAGACTTTTGTGATATAAAGAAACGGAATCTATTGATAACCAGTAAATATAAATATATAAAATCTGGGATGAATGTATAGTGTGGCTATTTACAAGTATGGTATGCTCGTAAAAGGATTTCACTAAGTTCAATATCTCAATTTAGTAAAAGAAAGAGAAAATAGCAGAACAGCATCCACGATCAAGTTGATTCTGCATCATAGAACCTGATTCAATAACAGAAAAGGTTCAGACAAAGAAGATACTGGCAACACATAGAGAAGAGAAAAATACAAAAGAAGCATACCACACGCATAATCCCCTAGAGCACGTAGTCCTTTAGAAATACATTCTCTCTCCTACATCTCATGCTTTTCCTTTGCCCTTTCTTTTCGGATCACGTATCAAGTGAACTTTTGGTGCAACTAGTTTTGTCTCCACCTACAACTCAACATTTCTTATGCTCTCATTTTTCTTGCATGTTACAATACTTCCTCCATTACAAAGAAACTTGTCCTTAAGTTTAAGGTTGAATTCTTGAAAAGACTTTTATATCTCATTTACATCTTCCCACGTGGCGCAACAATCTAATGAGTCCAATTGAATAGGACTTGCGAAACGGGCTGAGAATGTCTCATAATGATTCTGGACTCAAAAACTTGCAATGGTTGAACAGAAGGACCGGTTTCAGTAGTAATGGGGAAGGGTAAATAAGCTTGTGAATGACTTCCCTTAAATTCCTTAAGCAAAGAGACATGGGACACTGGGTGAATTCTTGCCGTGTCAGGCAGTATAGATCCAAGGTGATCCTTCATTGAGGAAAAATTTAGTGACCCCCCAAGCCTTGAAGGAGAGAGAGATAGTAGCTATTACTATGTTTTGGGGTGCAGAAAATACGAGTATAGAAGACATAAACAAGGAGGAGGCAAGGTTGACTCTGGAACAGAGAAGACAGGTGGAAGAAGTGTTGAGGGAATGTCAAGGAGTTTTTGGAGAACAGGGAGCTACCTCCCAGCGAGGGTTAGATCACAAAATTCCGTTGAAAGAAGGAATTGACGCTGGGAATGTGAAGCCATACAGATACTTCTATGTGATAAAGGCATAGATTGAAAAACAAATGCAAGAAATGCTAAGGGTCGGGATAATCAGACAAAGTAATAGTCCATTTTCGAGCCCTGTCATACTGGTGAAAAAGAAAGACGGAAGTTGAAGATTTTGCATTGACTACAAGGCCTTAAATAAAGCCACAATACCCGACAAATTTCTTATTCCAGTAATAGAGGAGCTGCTAGACGGATTGCACGGAGCATGCTACTTTTCAAAGGTGGATTTATGATCAGGTTATCATCAAATAAGGATGAAGAACGAGGATATACATAAAACGACTTTTCGCACTCACCATGGACATTATGAATCATTGGTGATGCCTTTTTGACTCACCAATGCACCAACCACATTCCAAGGTACTATGACTTCTATCTTACAGCCGTATTTGAGGAAGTTTGTCTTAGTGTTTTTTGAGGATATATTGGTATATAGCAAGACATGGGAGGAACACTTTAGACAAATCAGAATAGTATTCAACATACTGTTACAACATAGATTCTTTCCCAATGGGAAGAAGTGTGAACTCGGGAAGAGGGAGATGCAGTATTTGGGGCACATTATTTCTGAAGAAGGGTTTAAAATGGACCCTCAAAAGGTTGTAGCAATGGAACAATGGCCAATACCCAATAATATAAAGTCCTTGAGGGGATTCTTAGGCTTGACAGGATACTACCAAAGGTTTATCTATAATTATGGGAAGATGGCGAGACCTCTTAAGCAATTACTGAAGAAAGGAAGTTTTGAATGGACAAATAAAAGCACTCAGGCTACACAACAGTTGAAGGCAGCACTCAGCACTCAGCACTGTACCTGTTTTAAGCTGCCTGATCTTAGCAAGCGTTTTTGTATAGATTGTGATGTATCAGGGAAAGGCATTGGTGTAGTGCTATCTTAGAACAGTAAGCCAAATGCTTTCTTTAGTAAGGCATTGGCTAAAACTTCGTTGTCCAAATCAATCTATGAGAAGGAACTAATGGAAGTAGTTTAGCTATCCAACATTGGAGGCCATATTTGGTGGAAAGGAGGTTTACGGTGTGTACTAACCAGAAGAGCATGAGGCACTTGTTAAAACAAAGTATTACAACTCAAAACCGACAAAATTGGTTAGCCAAATTGTTAGGTTATGAGTTTGATATTACATATAAATCTGGAGCGACTAATAAGGTGGTTGACGCGTTCTCTCGAGCATTTGGTGAAGAGGAAGAGAATGCAGTTGAGTTGAGACTTATATCCCGGCCTCATTGGCGAGATCTGGAGGAGATTGAGGAGGAAATTCGTCATGATTCTGAACTATAGAAGATTATCACAGAATTGACACAAAATCCCGAATCAAATGGGAAGTATATGTTGGAGAGTGGTAAGATGCATTATAAGGGTCGATTGGTGTTGTCAGCCACTTCAGCTTGGATTCCTAAATTGTTACTGGAATTCTACATCACGCCCATAGGAGGCCATTCGGGGGTGTTTCACACTTTCAGGAGAATTGCTCAATCTATACATGGGATAGTAATGAAGAAGATAGTAACTGATTTCATGGTTGTTGTCATGTGTGCCAGCAGAAAAAATATTTGGCCAGTTCATCTCAAGGGTTGTTGCAAGCCTTACCAATTCCAGCAGCTGCATGGGAAGAGGTTACTATGGATTTTATCACTAGATTACCTAAATCTAATAGTTTTGATGCCATTTTAGTGGTGGTGGGTAGACTAAGCAAGTATGGCCATTTTATTCCTCTTAAGCATCCATATTCAGTGAAATCGGTGGCAGAGATATTCGTGAAGGAAGTGGTTCGACTGCATGGAATTTTGGCCTCTATCGTGAGTGATAGAGATTCTATCTTCATGAATTTGTTTCGGAAGGAGTTGTTTAGGTTGCAGGGAACGAAGCTGAATATAAGCACCGCTTATCATCCAAAATTAGGTGGGTGGACAGAGGTTCTGAACAAAATTTTAGAAACATATTTGAGGTGTTTCGGTTCAAAACAACCGAAGAGATGGATGCAGTTTATGCCTTAGGCAAAATATTGGTACAACACTAGCTATCAAGGCACTATGAAATGCACTCCATTTGAAGTGGTGTATGGGAAATCATCATCATCATTAGCTCGTTATATTCCGAGGGAGACGACAGTTGAGATGGTGGCACAAGATCTAATAACCAGGGATGAAGCTTTGAAACAGCTCAAATTCCACAACGAGCACAAGATCAAATGTCAAAGTTTGCTAACCGACATAGAAGACCATTAGAAATTAAGGTAAGGAATGAAGTTTATTTAAAGATTAGGCCACACAAACAACAAGACCATTAGAAATTAAGGTAAGGAATGAAGTTTATTTAAAGATTAGGCCACACAAACAACAATCAATGCTAACGAGGATCAATCCCAAGTTATCTGCAAGTTACTATGGTCCTTTTAGAGTGATAGCTCAAGTAAGACAGGTGGCTTATAGACTACAGTCACGGGAGTGTTCATACACATCCAGTATTTCATGTTTCTCAACTTAAACGAGGTATTGAGACCAACCTAGAAAGTTTGGGAGTTGTTGATTTTGTAAGATTTGATAGGTGTACTCTTGTAAGAAAGGAGCAGCGGTTCCTTTGTATTGTATTTTTGTATTCTTCCTTTTGAGGAAGCAATCAATAAACGAGGTATATTCAATGTACCACTGTTCTTGACTGGATATTTTGCTATGTTTGTGTGTAGTGACCTTAACATAGTATTAGCACTTTAATAGCAATCGTAGACTCCAATTTCATTGGAACTGAGTATAGAGTTTCAAGTTTTATAAATTTTGCTTTTCTGCTGTTGATGTATTTTCAGGTGAAACCGAAGGGTGTGACAATGACTGCGATTCTCGCCAAGGCGGCTGCAATGGCACTGGTTCAGCACCCAGTGGTGAATGCCTCTTGCAAAGATGGGAAGAACTTTTCCTATAATAGTAACATTAACATTGCTGTTGCTGTGGCAACCAATGGTGGTTTGATTACACCGGTTCTTCAGGATGTAGATAAGGTATGTGATTGGTGAATTGGAGAATTGTCGGGAATCAGAGGGATATTCGCTGAATATAGAATTGTATGTCAGTTCCCTAGTTAATTGGTTGGTTACTTGTTTTGTTACAGTTGGACTTGTATCTTTTATCACAAAAGTGGAAAGAACTAGTGGAAAAAGCTCGTTCTAAGCAATTGCAACCTCATGAATATAATTCAGGTTTCTTGGTAGTGTCTTTAGTATTGTTTCTCTGTGGGACTGGAATGTTCTAGTCTATAGATTTAATTGTGATCTTTGATATGTCTCGAGGAACTTTCACGCTTTCAAATTTGGGAATGTTTGGAATTGACAGGTTTGATGCCATACTTCCTCCAGGCCAGGTGACCAGTGAAATCTTGAATTTGCTATTAATTTAATAGACGTAGACTCTGTATCAGAGGCAACTTGACCATGATTTTTTTTTTCTGCTAAAACTTTCCCATTTATGTTTAGGGAGCTATCATGGCGGTTGGCGCATCAAAACCTACAGTTCTGGCAGAAAAGGATGGCTTTTTTAGAGTAAAAAATAAAATGCTGGTGAGTAGCTTAATTTTTTCTTTAAATTTCTTTTAGGTTAACATCGAAAAGTTTGTATAATTGATAAGTAGGCACTTATGCTTAGGTGAACACAGAAACAATGTTTTGATTTTATACAACAGATAGTCATATTTTTACTTCAATGCACAATATTTATCATATGTGAAGGTGTTAGGCAGAAAGGAAATGAAAAGATATGGAAAGTGTATTCTAGGAGGAAATTAAAGAGTAAGGAGTAGGGTCGTTAAGGTTGTTATAGGAAGGTTGTTTTGTTGTAGGGGGTTCCGCAGGGTTGTTCTATATATTAAAGACCAACCCGATGGTTTGTGTGAAAGGAAACATTAATTTGCATTTGCATGCTGTTATCCTGAAGGATTAACTCTATGTACATCGTATGATATTTAAATTATTAGCTGGACCTCAATCATGACTGAAAAAAATAACCCTTTGCTATTAAGATACTTTTTCTCTGAATTCTCATTTCTTAGACTCCAGGCTGCAACTATCATGTATAAGAAACATGATCTGTAGCTTTCCAAAGCTCTTGCAATTGTCTCTGCAACTTTTCCATTTTCACCATCACATGATCTGATCCTTTGTGGACTGTTTCATTGGGCTTCTGTCATGCTAGATGTCCGAAACTGTAGTCTCATGGCTTAACTGGCTCTTGCTGGCTAAAGATGTATCTTAAAGTACACATCGGCCGTGTAATGTTACATGACGCACACTAAATGTCGGGACTTGATTTTTGTTTCTTGTCAACTATTGAGTTCCACTATTGTATTAAGTTACATTGAAGACATACCTCTAATTTCTCTTATTTAATAAGAAAGGGACATACCTCTAATGACAAAGCCTCTCTGTATAATGTGTCTGTTCTGATTCTTTTTATCCAATTCACTGCTAACAAAACTGGGGACTTCACTGTGATGTGAAGGTAGTAATTATAGCTTTGAAAGTCTATATACTTAAAATTAGTCTGAAAGCTATTTATTTGTCGTAGTCAATGAACAAATATGTCCTTCTGAAGGTGGTTTTGGAGCATCTCGAGTTTTTCTTTTTCATCCTTTAAGTTAGTATTTCAAGGAAAATTGTCTTCTTGATCCAGATCATTGTTTCTAAAGGAAGCTTGTCTATTTTACCCCCTTACCTACCATACTTTCCTCAATTCCCCATCAGATGAACGGTGCAACCTGCAAATAAATTTCTTAATTTCCTCGGTTAGCCGTATCTGTGAAGGGAGAATAACTACCATTCGGTATGGACTCTTTACTGAATATTAGGAAAATAGAGTTATTTTGGGTATTTTTTTCCGTCAAAGTATGTAATTATGTATACTCTCTTAGTAATCGACAATAGTGTTTGCCTTAGCCGATATGTGCCTGCAAGAAACTGAGTCCTTTCCCTATTTGCAAGGTAGTTAAAATCGAGATTTTAAATAGGATCGTGGAAGGTTCATAAAATCGTAAATCGTGAAATCGTAACACGAATCGTAAATTTTACTTTTTTAAATATATATATATATAATAATAATAATATTTTTGTAAAAAAAATAAATAAATAAGAGAAATTAAAAAAAGTATTTGAGGAATGATTTAACTTTGATACAAAACTATTTAAGTTTATATGGTCACATTTTTTCTATTTTACTTAATGTATTACATGAAAAGTAATTAAGTAATTAAAAAGATTAATTGATGCGTTGGATATATTATGGAGGAGTAATAATAATGTAAAATCTATGTAAAAACATCTAGTGCCCAAATGAGATCCAAATTAAAGTCACCAACCCTATAAACACAAACTAAATATACACACATAACTAAT
>Ga0123340_1001459_pt1 | contig 19668 bp, 4 predicted proteins | sample SirMexnodulemix_FD_89961 | JGI IMG/M metagenome (GOLD analysis project Ga0123340, IMG submission 89961) | Root nodule microbial communities of legume samples collected from Mexico - Siratro Mexico nodule mix | ecosystem: Host-associated > Plants > Roots > Nodule | place: Mexico: Nepantla... | reverse complement strand
ATCTTATACATAGTATATACGTGTTAGTATTTGTGTTTTGACATTAGTAGACGTGTCTCTCTTGTTACATCATATTCGTTAATTCTAAAGTACAGTTAACAGAAGTTCCCTATCAAGACAAATTTAATAGTGAGGTGTACCAAACTAATTTAATTTTCATCTACCGTATTTATTTCGCCCATTAAACGTTAAATATCACAAAGAATATAAAATTCTTGTCATTTCATTCCTGAACAGTTTTGATGGCCCCGAAGGGTGAAACATACATAGACATGCACGGTCATTTATTGGGATTTTTTCTTCGTAATTTCTGTAGTAGGTTTAATATATATATTAAGCAATGTAAAATAAATAAATTTTTGTCAGTTCTAAAATAAGAGATATCATAAATAACAATTTTGATGTCGTTATTTTCGTAATTAATATAGTAACACTCATTTAAACTTATTGTCAAGAAAATCCTAATCATCATAAACCTACAGTATATGATCACTCACTTCCTGAGTCTCGTTGTCAGCATTTACAGCAGCATGTTCAAAGTGTGGCTCAGTCTGTTCCACACAAACGTGAAGAACAACGCTCCAATAGTTGGCACGCAGTTTCTACTCATACAGAATAGGTGGTGGTGCATGGTGCTCCATTGCATTGACACTTGATGCAGGGTGGTTCAGATTGAACGTATATCGCGCCACAACAAGGACACCACCGTTAGTCCTGGTAATTCTGACCTCGATAGGTTCGGTTGCAATAGGTCAACTTTATTCTTATGCAAATAGGATAGTATATTCGACCTTCCATTTCTAAGATCAAGAGACCAATTCATTAAATATATATTCCGACTTAACTCATTGACTTTTTTCTATGAGAATACACAACTATTTCGAATGGATCTTACCCGAGGTTACAGATGGAAACATAAAATCAAAATAGATATTTAGATACATAACGGTGTTATTTATATATTAGCAAAGACAAAACGAAAAATAAAAGGGCTGAAAAGAAATGGACCTAAAACAGATAAAGGTCCACAAAAAACAAACAAAAACAATAACTTAATAATCAACATGCATAAAGCATACTCTGATTTGTATGATTTGAATAAATATTTGGTTGTGAGGGAGAGAGATACCCTAATGCACTTGCCACAAGAATTTCTGCCACAGAACGCAGTCCCTCACGTTGTTCACACTCTGCCCACTTGCTAACATTACTGCCATAACACACCACGCACCCTATAATATTAACCATCTCTGCATTCTCAACTCTGCAAAACTCACACTACCTTCTGATTTTGTTCTATTTTCTGTGCCTGCAAGAGTAGTGTCTGCTGTACCTATATGCATACATACATATATATTAGCACCATCTACGGTAACAATACTCAATGGAAAGGGAAAATAGTCATGCTATTAACCTTACTATTTTGTTTTTTCATAATGTTTGTTCTTGGATGTTAACGTAGGATATTAAGATTGTATAGCATTCTCCTCAAGTTGATAATCTTTTTATGGATTTGCAAAAATAAAAATATTTTTATTAAGTAAATAAGGATATTCTTCTTTATGATGATATGGTGATATTTAATCTCCTACTTAACTCTTTATATAACAATATAACTAATTCATCAATAATAATAAAAATAGTTCCATTAATTGTTTTAATTTTAATTAACAATAATAAAATTTTATTGAATTCTTGTGTGTGGTTACTTTTTTTTAGTGAGTTTGATTTTGATACATCCTCATGATGTTTTTTATGCTTGAACTCATCAGAAATAAATAAAAATTACCCTTAAATATATCTTTAAATTATATTATTGGAAATGACAACATTTTTATCCTATGATAATTTATAATTGAGAGATAAGATAAAAGAAATTCGATAAATTTTAACTAATATGTCTATGTGTTATGTTTTATTAAATTTTAATATTTATTTTCATCATATTCAAAAATATGTAAGTAAATATATTATATTTTAATTTTATTTTGGAGTTTAACTTTTATATTATTATAAAAATTACAGTGTCAATTATAATAAATAATTATAATTAGAAAAAGGGTTTTAATAACATTAGAAACAAACTTATAACAATAATGTTATTGTTATTGATTTATTTAAAAAATTAATAATAGAATAATGATTATAATTATTATCGTTTGGTTGAAATACAATAATGATTGTAGAAGAGACTGCAGTTGTTTCTCCCATCATTTATTTTTTATTTTTGAAATAGTTTTAGATGATGGTTGATGTAATAATCATGATAAAAGTTAATTTTAAACTAGTTATTAAATTATGTAAATGTAGTAATCTATAAATTTGTAGCTTTGCATACATCAAGCACATTATAAAATTATTTGAAAAAAAAACATAAAGGAAAAATTAATTAAATTATAAACAAATTAAAGATGTCGATTTCAAATTTTAGTTTTTTAACCTACTAAACTCAAGTTTGTTTTGTTAGACTCGTTTGCATAAATGCGTCAAACTGAAACAAATATTTCTTTTTACAAACTAAAACCTAGATATTCAAATGTTCAGTCCATTTATGTTTCAATCATGTGTTGTATAAAGTAAATCAGAAAAAGGGGAAAAGAAAAAAAATGCAGTCTAATAATGCCCACGAAGGTTAAAAGAGTTAAACAATTTTTTTGTATCTAAAACATTGTTTTGTATAAAAAAAATATAAAAATTAACCATATTCATAATTGTAAATATATATATTTTTTAGTTTGCGTCCTCGTTATTTTTAAGAATTTTTCACACTATATACATTATTCCTTAAAATATTTATATGTATTTTCTCGCATTGTTTCCTTAATAAAATGTTATTAAAGAACAATTTCATTCCTGCAGTAAATATATTTTTTTTCTCAAATGATTGACATGGTACATTTTTCGTCAATGGAACATTATGCATATTCCATTAATCATATACATAATAAAGTGTATTATAAGATATTGTACTTGATATTTCCATCAACTTCATCTTAACAATTACTTTATATGGAAATAGGTTGAAAGAGGAGTGTAAGAACACTTTCTAAGATTTTTTATATTATTAATTAAAATTTATTAAATATTACATTTAACTTAATTAGGAGAGTGAAAAATGAAACCAGCCAAAACTTCTAATATTCAATAAATTTTAAACCTGTACTAGTTCTGGACAAAAAAAAGATAGTGAATGCTTGAAATATTTTTTTTAAACTTTTTTTAAGAAACTAATAAGTAATCTTTTTATTTAAAATAAATCTAAATCAAATATCATTGAATATGTATTCTTGTTCTAATATATATGTGATAAAGGAGAAACTGAATTGGACCAAAAACATAAGCTTTGGCACTCCAAAATTAGGTTTGGAGTAAGAGTAAGGAGGAAATAAAAATTATAATAAATTTTATTTTATTTATTTATTTATTCTAAAGAGAAATATATTTATATAAATAAAAAGTATAATTTGTAACTTAATTTTGTTTTGGGCTAAAAATCTGATATGAAAATCCCAAGTTGAAGTGGGCTAACTTGCTGTTGGCAGGTTTACCTTGTATGCTGCAGTTGCTCCTCCTTCCTCATGGTGTTGTTCTCTTCTCACACACATTCTAAACCCTAAACATGTCTCTGCAACTTCGGAGGCTTTTACTCCGTTCTGGTTCCTTTTCTTTGAAATCTCTGTCTCCGATTCATCCCCCTCCTCCTCTCTTTTCCCAACATTCCTCTACCCATTTCCATACCAGAACTCTCTTCTCTCCATCGCTCTTCATAAACAGACATTTCTCGTCGGAAACCCAAACAGATCCAATTGCACATTCTCTCTCCTCGGAGCTTCTCAAAGAACCAGACTCCGACCCTCTCTCAGTGTCGCAGCGCCTCAACCTCAGTTTCTCCCACATCACTCCAACCCCCAATTTGATTCTCCAAACCCTAAACCTCTCCCATCAAGCTGGCCGCACTGTATTAGGCTTCCACCAATGGCTCTCTTCCAATCCCCAATTCACACACACTGATCACACACTCTCTTATTTCGTCGACTACTTCGGCCGCCGCAAGGACTTCAAAGCAACGCATGACATCCTCTCCGCCGCTGCAGCTGCCACGGCCGGACCTAAGACCCTAGACTCGGCAATCGACCGCCTTGTCCGCGCGGGCCGGCCCAGCCAGGCGGTTCAGTTCTTCGAGCGAATGGAGAGAGATTACGGGGTGAAGCGCGATCGCTGTTCGCTGAAGGTAGTAGTGGAGAAGCTGTGTTCTAAGGGCTTCGCGAGTTACGCGGAGAAGATGGTGAAGGATTTGGCGAGGGAGTTTTTCCCCGACGAAGGTATGTGTGATTTGTTGATCAGAGGCTGGTGCGTTGATGGGAAGCTCGAGGAAGCTCAGAGGCTCGCCGGTGAGATGTATCGTGGAGGATTTGAGCTTGGTGTAGGTGCTTATAATGCCATGCTTGATTGCGCGTGTAAGCTTTGTCGCGAGAAGGATCCGTTTCGGCTTCATTCGGAGGCGGAGAAGGTGCTGGTGGAGATGGAGTACCGTGGGGTTCCCAGGAATGTGGAGACTTTCAATGTGTTGATAACGAATTTGTGTAAGATTAGGAAGACTGAGGATGCGTTGAGGTTGTTTCGTAGTATGGGAGAGTGGGGGTGTTATCCTAATGAGTCTACTTTTCTTGTTCTGAGTAGGAGTTTGTATCAAGCTGCTAGGTTGGAGGAGGGGGATGAAATGATTGATAGGATGAGATCTGCTGGGTATGGTGAGTTTCTTGACAAGAAGGCTTATTATCAGTTCCTCAGGATTTTGTGTGGCATTGAGAGGATTGATCATGCTTTGAGTGTGTTTGCTATGATGAAGGCTGATGGGTGTGTACCCGGAGTTAAAACTTATGACTTATTGATGGAGAAATTGGGTGCCCATAATCGTGTTGATAGGGCTAATGCTTTGTTCAATGAAGCAAAGAGTAGAGGACTGCCTGTGATTCTTAAAGATTATGCGGTTGACCCAAGGTACCTGAAGAAGAAGAGGGTTGTCAAGAGTGTGAAGAAGAGGGAAACCTTGCCTGAGAAAATGGCTAGGAAGAGAAGCCGTCTGAAACAGATTCGATTGAGCTTTGTGAAGAAGCCCAAACGTATGATGGGTCGTTAGTGATCACATTTTTTGTACTTCAAAGATTTTGGAATAGATTCCCCTATTTAATCGTTGTTTTCTTTGTCTCCTGGTTAGTGTTGCCTATTCTGAGGGAAATTCTTGAATAGAAATAGTTCCTTTGTAGGAGATATGCGACGTATTCAGAAATAATTTTTTGTACCGGTTTTACGTTGGTTCAGCTGCGGGGGGTGCATGCAGAATCAGTGTAACGGGTTTATAATCAGATATTGATATGGACATATGAATGTAATAATAATGTGACTACTGAACTTTAGAAGGTCCTAAATTCAGAGAAGGGCAACACGTCAATTGAATGATAAAATGTTGTCAATTTAATTTTGTTTTAGTTAGTTGTCTCTTTTCATTCTTTGTCCCATTCATAAGCCAATACCCAATGCTTCTGTTGAAGGTTTATTGCCGAATTTTCAGCTTTGGAAACTAGAAAGGCTAGCATAAAGTTTGAACACCAATCAGATTGTAACAGTTCATTTTGTAGTTTATAGAGCAATAAAAGAAGCTGGGTTATACCTAGAATTATTCGACACCTAATGTTCAAAGAAGAATCTCGCTGTAGAATTGGCTGCTGGAGCTCAGGCCACTGGCTGGCATCATTGTTGTTGTCATCCAAATCTCTTTTGAAGACTGTCCTTGTTACTAGGAAGAACTATCGGATCTGTGCTTCTACAATATTTTTCAGTTCTGGCTGTGAAGGGGCTGGTAGAATTCCTCCTATATCCCAGTTAAACTGAAGGGCCATCAGGTTTTTGAATTTCTAGGCAGTTTCTGCTTTGGATATAAACTCTCTTTCCTGCTTGGAATTTTCACTGTACTTGGTAGTTTATTTAACAGTTTGACTTTTGTTTACTCTGGTGTAGTTATGATTTGTAGTATTTTTGTTATTCTAGTCACTTTTTCTAATGACTAGTTCTTTTTCTTCTTTTAAAGTTAAAGAAGACTTGCTCCTAGGAGCGCATTCCTTTGAGTTGTGTCGCAAATGCCAGGGTACCGCTTCTTTGTTCGCAGCCAATAAATTATTTGTGTGTAGGATCTTGACATCTATCTTTGCCTTGTGTTTTTATTTTAAGTTTAATATCTGTGAAAGCATGTTTCAATAAAAGTCACACTTCAAACTCGTTTCATGGTTGATGACTAGACAGTGAACTTCGAACTCCGGTTGGCTTTCGTCGTTGACAAGTGATGGCAACAATGGATGATGGTACTCTTACGGAGGATTTCCAGTGCAGTGAACATTAGTGTGACGCGTGGTGTGAACTTACTCAGGCAGCGTAAAGAGGCGGATATCAGAAACCTGGAGGTTGTCTTGGCCCTCAAAGACGAGGTTCTACTGTTGGTGGTTTTGGTGGGCCATGCAGTTGTAGTGGAGAAAAGCGTCGAGGACTTTGACTGTTGCCGCACCAGGACATTATGATAAAAAGCTTGATGTCGACAGTGAACTCCATTTTTGGAAATGGATAAAAGCTAAATGCACAAATCCGAGTTGTCTAGGAGTAGGAGTGCATGAGAAGGTAAAGTCGGATATGAAGCGGTCGGAATGCAGGAAGAACTTTCAAATTAACTTTAACTTGTAGATGTTTTAACTGATACCGAACTTTTTTTAGGAAAGAAAACATGTCAAAATGCTACCCAATAAAATAGTCAAACGTCAATTCGTTCCCCTCTAATTGTGTGCACAGAAATACATTTTGGTGTATTGGGTGATGTGCAAGAATGTTTCACAATACCCGGCTAACATTATTGCCAATACCCATGGTTTATGGCAGCATGCTCCACAACAATATCGTGGTTTAGGGATCACTTACTACACATTATATAGGATGTGTCCAATGAGAGAGAGAGATAGGGGTGAGAGGTTCAAATCCTAGCCTTATAATTTAACTTAATGGCAAAAATTAAATTTATCGAAAATAATCTTGATTCTTTGTAGAAGATTGTTAGGAAATCCACGTTGGGTATGATAAATATTTGATGTGGTAAGTAAGTCTAGAGATTTTCTCACTAGTATTTTTAGGTTGAGCATTTTTGTGCTTAAAGTGCTTAAGTCCTATTAACTGGTTCCTTAATTGAAAGTTGCACGACGGAGAGGACTACCTATAGGCTGGATTTAGGTGTAAATCAAATAGTGATTCATGAGTTAGGTGGTCTCAACGAGAAAAGAGCTACTATTTGGGTCGGTGTTAAAAGTTCCAGGGGTGACAATATTAAAAGTACCATACTGTTAGAAGTCCTAACAAAGATGCACTGGGCAAGTAATGCATAATTCTCCTTTTTTGTGCAATTTTCAAGGTAAACTACATGTTGAAATTATAACGTTAAATGCCATGCCGAACAGCCATATTATGCTGCCTGTTATAGCTTTGTCGACATATGGATGATCTAGAAGTTTGATTTAGAGGTGTTGCTGAGAAAGATATCTTGCTGAATCCTCCTGAACTTCACTGAAAGTGATTCTGAAAGTGTCATTGTAGGTTCTGATTTAATGGTGTCATGTCAGCGGGAGTGCCTGGCAGTTGAAGATGTAAGCTTCATAAACAACTATATTATATTGGTCGACACAATGAGCATCTAAATAATCTAATTGCTATTGCTGCAGACAGTTCTACACGAAAAGGCAACTGAATTATTTCTGTTTCAGTTGTTCACTGATCCGTTCCTATATAATCTGAATTGTAATTTTCTAGGAATATGTCTGGATATGAACTCAGACTTAAGCTGTCTGATTCTTTAGTTAGGATAGGACCCAACTTGAACTAGATTTTCGAATGGCTGGATTCGTATGATCGTAGTAATAGGACGTGTACATCAATAAAAAGATTTGAAGTACATATTCTTTGTGCAGTATTATCAGTAAAAAATATGTCTGCTTGTGCTTAATTCCACTCATTTTTTAAAATAGCTCAGCTGTATCTTATGTATCTTCTAATATAATTTCTGATTACAGGTGGATTGCCAATTATCACGAACATGAATCCCACCAAAGAGAGATCTTACTGTTTTTCCACGAGAGAGATCTTACGGTTTTTCCACACGATAGTAGTGTTCCAGTGATACTCGTTGACCAAACTTCGTTAGCAATAGGAAATTCTTTTTCTTTAATGGTTGATCAATCAGCCACTTCTACCATGAATTCTTCCAAAGCAATCTATAAAAATTGTTTGGTTTCTGACATTATGCAAAGTTATTAACATAATAGGGAAAAGGCAGAAAGGGTTATTCAGCTTTCTTAACCGCCGTCCATCTATTTTTCTAGGTCCCTTCATATGTCCAAATTTTGTTTGGTCTTATTAAGACAAATTATTCCTACCCCTCCATACCATCTTCCTGCACCTTCATAAAGTTTAATTCCCAAAGTACCCCTATGACTAAAAAGATCTTGCTTATTCTGATTAAGAAACAGTACAACGTATTCTTTATCTCCACACGTCGAGCAGAGTAAAGCACTATTCCATTTCATTCAAATACGTCTTTCATAGTGGCATTTTTGAAGGTTTAGAGGGTGATTGAACTATAGGAAAGACTTTTTCGACCTTTGGGCAGTGTTGATCGGCGGCAAGGAACAACGATGAGGTAAGATTTTTGATTTTAGTGGATTTTGTAGCTTCTGGTAGGTTACCCGCATGAAGCCATCCAGTTTGTAAATTTTTGAAATATGTGAAATGGATAGACAGAGATCCAATTTATAAAATGTGAACCGAATGCAAGGAAGTAGGGGTGGAATCCAGTTTGTAATTTGTAAACCGGACGCTACCCTGTCCGATTAATAAAGTACTTGAATTTTACAAACCGGATGGGCAGTGGTTGTACCTCATCTGGTTTGTAAAATGTGAACCGGACGCCGCCCCGTTCGGTTCTCAAGAGGAAAGGGTGTATGCAAATCGGATGGGCAGTGGGTGGACCTCATCCGGTTTGCAAATTTGTACACCAGATGAGGCTTATCCGATTTCATAAAGTCCTAAATCGCCAAAGTCGTCGTTCACTGTCCATTACCACCCAAATCAACAAATTAACTACTCAAATTTATAATATATCTCACAAATTTCTCATAAACATAAAAAATTACTTACCTACAACTTTGTTGAAGCTTTAATTGAAGATTTTACCAAAAAAATAATCTCCTAGAGAAAAATGGCACACCTCTAACCGCTCCCACAACTATCACACATCGGAGAAGGTAATGTAGAGGGCAGAATATTCCAATAAACGGTGATGGATCTGAACAGACGGTGATGGCGACAGTGGTGGATGTGGAAGATGCTCATGGACAATTATGAAGGTGAAATGAGGACGAAGTTATGAAAGTAAAGAAGGTGGAGGGCAATACTGACTTTTCAATTTTAAAGTAAGGTTATATGAGTAATTTCCTATTCATCGTGAAGATACATGAAGAAGGTATGGAGGCTGAGGATGAATTCGTCTCTTATTATTTTATTTTTTTTTGAGATCAGGTGTTTTACAAAGGAAGGAAGGGCCAACAGTGGCCCGCCCAACATTAGACCCAGTAGGCTAAAAGCACTTAAAGGTAAACATATCATCTGTGAAAACTTCCCTGATCATTGATTGATCAAGCCACAGAATGAATCCGATCTACATTTAGAAAGATATAACTAAACATGATTTAAACATTGTATAAATAAAATCAATAGAATATAATTTCATAGATCAAATTTTAAAATATTATTATAATGAAATAACTAATATCTAAAATAAAACTCTAAATAACAAGACAAATTCATAACTAAAGGTGGAGCATGACAATTGTTCTTAAAACATAATTGAACGGTCTAAAAAAAAAAGAAGTTAAAAGTGTAAAATTTATTTAATTTCTTTTTCATCAAAGATGTAATAGTTATTTTGCTAAGTCTATAAATACGCAAGGAGAAAATAAGGAAGAACAAAAAGAATATCTCAAATAACAATCAACATAGTGGAATGTCGATCTTTGCATGATCGGTTGGCAATCAAAAGGAAAGGATCTATCTTAAACCATAACACAACAAAAACTATATAAACAAATTAAAAACAAATATTATATATATATATATTTAACCAGATCAAGTTTTGTGTTAACAGCCTCATGGTGAATTAAAAATGAAAATAATAAAGAAAAGGAGGGAAGATGTGAAATAAAGTAGTGGATCCCACAATAAAAGGGTCCAACAGGAATCACGTGGCCAGGGTCCACCTAATCTTTTTGTTCACAGATCATAGGCCACCCAACATCCTTAGCAAACCAGATCCTTGTAATTCTGAAGGAATCTAGCACAGTTTTGAAATGGACGCGTAAACACATTATTGAGGATCGGAGGGGACAAAACAAAACACTGTAAACATTCACATTATCATTAGGCAAGTTGCCAATAAACAAAGTCACATTTTTTTAACAAAAATGGGATCATATAAACATCTACATTATTCTTCTCCCTATCCAATTTCCAACTATTTTCTCAACAATATAATATACATAAGAAAATTTAAAAAGATGACAAAGACACATAATAATGATGATAATAATAATAATAATAAAACTCTTATTATTCCTATTTTAGACTCAATCTTGCTGGAGTCAATTTGGTTCCTTGTGCGTTGTGACTGACGCCGATGAACAACCAAGTCGATTGTTGTTGCTGATTCCTGAAACAACTTCAGCTCCTGTTCTTGCACTTCTCCACGGCTCTTGGCGCTGTGAATTTGGAATAAACAATGTATGTAAGATAACATTTTTAATGTTCCTTTTAATTGGATTAGTATTTGAATTATGTGCATGATGACTAACCAAGACCAATTGCCTCAGAACCTTTCATTATACGGAGGCGCTTGCACGATTGAACGAACATTCTGTGAAAATTGTCACAAATAGTAAGATAGGAGTAATTAAATTAATGTAAAAGAAAGGAAAGTGAAAGAGAGAATGAATGACACTGACTCCCAGGGAACATCACCGACGAGCATCCAGTCTCCGTCTTTGTCTTCATATGTGGGCACATAATCAGAGCCATTCAAAAGATCTATCAACTTGGTCTCATTCATAAAGTCCTTGGTCCCTTGGGACCCACACTTCTGGATTGTAAAGGAACTGAACATCTTAGCCAGCGCATCTGACAGCTCTTGGTAGCTCTTGTACAACCTTATGTCCACCTTCCTTAGATACGGTGCACCATCCATGCTCACCTTCACAAATGCTGCTCCACCACCACTCTTCTCACCCTCTTCATTGTTGCTCCTTTGAACATTCACTATGTTCTTCCTGAAAGATCTAACTGGTGGCCAACCCACCACTTGTGCCCTGCAAATCAAGTTCAACCCATTCTTTAATATTCTCAAAATTACTTTTTTTATTTGTGGGATTGAATTAGTAAAGGAAAAATATGTTAGGTGACAAGACAGGGCGTGGACTATTAGCCCTTTTATGTTTTGGCTGGAATTCACCATTTCAAAGAGTTGAATCAACGGAAAAAAGTAAGATTCCCTCTGTCTTGTCTTTTTCCTCTGTCTACCCGACAACCCACCATGTCATCCGCAAAAGATTAAATCACCTTCTTTTGCTTCCCATTCTATTCCGCCATCCCACTTTTTCTTCCTCCTAATCACCATCACACTTTTCTTTTCACACTCCAACACCTAATTACACACCCACCCCACCTTTTACCTTTTTATAATTACCCCTAAGGGATTTCTATTCCCACAAAATTATACCTGTCACCTGCTACAAATTATTTTAATGCTATTGTACCCAAAACTTTACTGCAAGCTTCTGTTTAATGGTATTTTCATTTCATGTTCACTCCTATTGAATTAAAGTAGCACAAAATTGTTGCAAATTCAACACTCGTCTTGGGCTCAACTTCATGGATTTCATTATTAAAGAAATCTTTTGTTTATAAAAGAATACTTCACAACTTGCAGAAGAAGTACTGTTGAATTGTTTAAATTCAAATTCTTTTATAACCAAATTTAGAATATTGATTTACTTACAATCAAATTCAAACACCATGTCTAAAATATTTCATTAAAATGCCAAGTTGTGATAGAAAAGTCGGCCAGAGATCAGAACTAAGAAATATACTAGTTAATTACTCAGCTATGGCCTAATCTTCTAAGTAACTTGTACATGAACCTTTCTATTATCTTTTCAATTCAAAGTTTAATCGATCGATTGTTTTTTCCTTTCTCCTCAGGTCTAACTCTACCTAACGCAAAGCTAAGTTCCCTATTCTGCTAAGTTACTTTCTGGGTATCACAGTTTCACAGACTGAACGAAATCTGCTAATCGAATCTCATTTTAGAAACAAGCCAAAGATGATTTTTTTTTTAATCTGCTATATTACCCTTTCCATGTCTCAGACAAGATCCATGTTACATACCTAACGGGCTATAGATCAAAGAACAAAGCAAACAACAAGGGAAATAAAAAGCCACAGCAAAGAAGAAAATATATTCCTAGATTATTTTCCCAACTAAAACTTCATACCAATAAAACTTATTGCTGATAACAAAAAAAAAAAGTTTGGTATGGAAACAAAATATGTAACCAAAGTGGAAATATAGACCAAAGAGAAAAATAACTCACTTTGCAGGCGGTTTTGCTGGATCATTAGCCCGAGGAGGTGGTTCAACAGTAGTAGTCTTCTCTTTGGGGTTCTCTGAAGCCGGTGAAACGGTAGAGTCGCTATTGGAAGAAAGATTGAGCTTCAAATCAACAGAAGCAGTTTCAGAGAAGCCTCTCTTGCCACCACTGCCCTTCAAGGTTGACTCGCCATGATCAGTGGCAGAGGCACCAGGGAGGCCGAGTCGCAACTCGGTTTCTTCGAAGTTAATCATGGTTTAGCAGTTGCAGTAGTTTTTGTCCTCTTGTTCTGCGTCCAAAACAAAAAATAAAACACAGTAGTGACCTGAAACAGAAGAGAAGAGAAACAAGAAACAGAGGGCGTGCGTGTGAAGGGTATCTTTTTCTCAGGTGATGTTGGGAAAGTGAAGTCTTTGTTGAAAGCGAAGCAGAAGAAAGAAAGAGAGGGTTTGGGAAGTGGAAAGAAGAGGTGTCGGGGGCACGGGTGGTTTTGGTGATATATGGGGTGAGAGAAAGGAGGGTTCAGATTGCGACACGTGTGGGGTTATGCGCTGTTGGATGATCCGTGGCTTGTCGGGTTGCTGACGTCAGCAGTGATGTATGATGGGAATGATTGTGCTGCGCTTGGTGGACATCCCACTTTCCCTTTCTGCCCTTCCTTCTGTCTTCTTTATTTCTAGTATACAAATTTTCTATTAATTTTAATTTTAATATAATTATTATTATTTGTCTTCTTTAAATTTTAATTTTAATATAATTATTATTATTATTTGTCTTCTTTATAAGAAATGAATAAAGTATCTAATAATTAAATAAATACAAGGATAGATCATCAAAGATGATAATTAATATTTGTCTTCAATCATGTTCACACCGTGGACAGTAAAAAGATTTCTCCCCATTAAACACATTACAAATTTAGAACATAGATTCGCAATCAGGATCAAGCTAAACTAAGAATTGTAAAGTAAATTTACTCACCGTACAAAACAAATAAGAAATTAGTAAGATGTTATACAACCATTTGATTATTAAAATTATATCAGAACATAATGAATGAAGGAATCTTTTTTTCATTATTGTAGTACCCTCTTTTTTTATGGGTAGGTATGGTGGTAGTCCTTTGAGCATGCTATTTTATTGCGAGGTTATAGAATTATTCTCACAAAGATCAGAATTAGCATAAAAAATGATGGAGTTTAGAATTAGGGATGATGTACGTGTCTTATTATTGTGACCAGCTCTCATCTTTTGTCCACTTTTTGCGGTGCCCGTGTAAAGCCACCCTCAAGTGAGGGGCCCAACAATAAATTTTCGTTGTCTTCGGTTTCATAAACATCAGTTAAATAGTCTGTACAAGAAACAAACAAGGTTAAATAGTTTTGAATGTTTCTCTGTTTCTGAAATTAGCCAGTGTGATAATTATTCCTGCAGGCTGAACAATGTAACGGTAACAAAATTAATTACCTTTTGTCGCATTCAGCAAAGTGAAAACCTTCGACAGAATTATGTTTGGGTTTTGTTCTGTAAACTTTCTTGTGAAACCAAAAATGAACGTTGGTTGTGGTGTAAATGTTTGTGTCCATCCTTAGCCAGAACAGTATGATGAAAAGGGTAACTTGTGATATTGGTTTATTGAAAAGTTTTGTAGAAATGATTAAAGATTGTGAAAGGCACAAGTGAAGCGACAATTTGATGAGATTAGGATAAGAGCTTGTTTTGTTGAGACATTGAACTAATCCTGTCCACCGACTCACCAACCACTAGAAGAAAAGCAAGTATGCAAAATCTGTGGGAGCTGAAATTTTACAAGCAATTAACTAAGTGTTGGAGAGTTGATGCAGTGATTTTGGTCCACATAATGTAAGTTCATTAAATTGAAGGTGGAGTAAGAAGAATTTGCCTTCACGGGATTCCAATCCATTCAATAATTTTCTTGGGAGTTCTTCTCATCGTCATTTCAATGAAACACAGGGGATCTTCCTAGTTGGTGTTGCAGGAATTGTTACAAACATAATCGATCTTTTTTAATACAAATAAATCTTAATTTTTATAATTAAACATTTCCTTATTAAGATAGTTAAAACTAAAAAAATGTTGAAATGTAAGGATGTAAAGTTTTTAGTCAGGCCCATTCAATGAACCTTTTATGAGGTGTTTGACCGAAAACATCGGTAGTAATGAGGTTCTTAAACTGAAATAAATAAAACAAAATATTATATTAAAAGTAAGTCACTTCAATTTTTAATATAAATGTCGTCATCCACAGTGACTTCAATAAAGAAAGAACTGACAAAGAGGGCCCATTGGCCATTTGGGCCCATTCTATGATAGCAACCAATCTCGCCAAATCACTATTTACACCCTTGTGTGGTGTGGAACTGACCCATCCTTGCTACTAATTTGTAAGACATTGGTCCTACGTTCATGTCTCTTCTGGCCCCTAATCTCTCCTTCTATGCCTCTATGTCTTAGTCACTGATACTATTTCACGGGTACCAACTATTGCACGCACGTATCACATTAATATTATGAGAGTGCCAACCACTTTTTTCTTTTAGTTTTAATAATATTAAATAATTCTATATCATTTTTATTAGCATGTTATTTGTTATATTTAGTGATATTTTTTCTAAAGGTTTTTACTTTAAAAAAAACAAGAAATTTCAATTGCTTCATCGAAACGTTCTAACGACCTTTTCCTCTAGTTATAACACCAATAAAAAAATTGCCAACTGGTCAATTTTGTTGACCTTTCATACGTGATAAAACAAGAGAGACGGAAGATACACCTTAAATACTACTTTAATACGGAAGATATATCAATACACGTTTCCTTAACTTATATTAATTATTTCATCATTTAATAATTTTGCAAACAATGTAATTGTAATTAATGTAGTTGTTAAATCACAAATTTTAGATCACAGTGGCATTTGCAGACTAAAAAGCTCCAAATGGTTGAGGAACCGTAGAAGCAAAAAAACTAAGGTAGCTAACAAAAACGGGGTTCCCTAGTCAACATTTGTGGCCCTAAAATCACTTACGGACTTGCTTTGCGATTCAGTATATTTTGCTGGAAATGAGAGAATACTATTTTTGTTTTTTAAGCAAAAATAAAGTTTTTTTACTAAATTAAAATGGTTTTGTCGATGGTTTTGGAATTTGGATTTTTTTTTTTCTAGATTTTTAGTGTTATCCATCTAATATATCTTCAAAATACACTAAATTTGAAATATTAAAAAGATTTGAATATATTTTAAAATATAAATGTATCCTGACAGTAAGAAGACAACACAATTTCCGTAGAGAATCCAAAATCTTGCTTTCTGTACGTGAAGGAGACAAAATGTGAACTTGGTTGACCTTTTCATATTATCTAATATTTGTATTGTAAATATAGAATTTCAGCAACACTTATAAAATTCAATTTACCTTGACAATTTTTTTATTTCTTTTTAACATTGTTCATGAGTTTACGACAACTCATCTAATTTGATCATGATATGACATTTTGAGTTTTGCTTAAAACTTCAAAGATGACTTATAATTTTTAACTTAAAAGTTGGTTAGGGATAGGTAAACAATCACTTGTATAGTAAATTTTCTCAAAAGTGGACAAATTATAAATAATTAATTCAAACATTTAGCAGTATTTTAGAATAAATTTTATTTAAATCTTTGAAAATTCAAGTTATTATCTTAGTCTCTTGAAATTTAAAGATTTTAATTTTTTTCACTCTATTTATGTTTATGATGTTAAGTATAATAGAACTGCTACAGGTAACGTAAATTTGACACGAAACAATGCATACTAAAGTTAGCCCAATTAGGTTCAAGATTATTATTTGTATTGTCCAATTTCAAATAATACCAGGATCATAAGTTGGCAAATGCTTCCTACCCTATACCATTATGTGACTTGCATTGTATCAGTGAATTGTTTAAAATGTCTTTGGGTATTTATGTTTAAAAGGTAAAATAAAAATTTCTCTACGGTGGCTTTCTCTTGTGCTTTGTTTTTGTTGGTCGAGATTTTGCATGTGTATGTTAGATTGGTTAATTCATTTAGTTCATGGTCATTTTTTTTATAGTTATCATAGATTTGTGAAAGTTCGACGTTCTATAATGAATTTTTATATTTGTTTTTTATTTTTTTTACTTTTCAGAATAATATCCCCCCTCTTCCAACTACCTTTAGCTATTACAAAATTCTCTTTCATAGATTGCCTACACTACCTTCAGTCTCTATAAATATACTTTATGAATTACACGCACATACATTTCTGAAATTTTAAAAAATAATATAGTGCAGGTCAATATCTCTGCCTCATAAGTTTATGCTGAATTGGGCCAAAAATATACCCAACACACAACACAACTTGATTTTGATCAAATTATTGAAAGACAATTCTTTCTTCCCCGCAATACCCTCGTGCACCTCCATATAGTTTAACAGAAAATATAAATATACATTTAAATGATAAATAGTAGAAGATCAAAATACTTTCTATCTTAATTTACCTTTTTAACCACTCTTATCCGCTTTATTCTTCGTTCGATTCACTGCTTCATTGTAGCATCTGATTCAGTCATTGTATCTGTTTTTCACCTTCACCGTCAACAAAAGCAATCGGTGTGTGTGGATGAGAGTCTGCAAGGTCTGCATCACAGATCTGGAAAAAGAAGTGGCGTATTTGCTCCAATTTGACTTAAAGCTTTAAACAAGTGAAAAGTAAAAACTTGTTGATGTTTATTAGCAATTTGTGAGTGGTATTGATGATTAGAGTAGTTAATTTGATAATTGGGTTGCTGTCGACAGTGAATCTACGTCAGAGAAGACAAACTTAGTATGAACCGGATATCCCGCGTCCGGTTTACATTCTGAAAAAAAAATGTAAACTAAATGGGGTGTCATTTGGAAATGTGAATCGAATGACTCTCCATCCGATTTACAATTTTTTTCAAAATGTAAACTGGATGAAGGTATCATCCAATTTACATTTTGAAAAAAATTGTAAATTAGATACGGGGCATCCGGTTCAGTATTTTTTGTTAAAAAAAAACAGATGTATTTTTATAAAAGTCAATTTTGACATTTTTAAAACTTATGAAAATGTAGGCAGAGAGTATTGCGGTGGAGAAAGAATCCATCTTATTGAAATCTGCTTGCGGTGGACTAAATGGGTCGTTGGGCCTAACAACAAAAAAGTGTAGCAACAAAGTTAGCGTGCATTTGCTCACAGTTCCATGTTGTTGAATTAGGATGTATTTAAATAGTTGTGAAAATTAAACTATTTTGATGCTTGATTATATGTTATAAGAGAATATAATTAAAACTAGCTTTTGTTCGGGTAAGATAATCATAAATTATAATTTCAGATTCATAAAAGTTGCTTATTTTTTCTGATTCTTTCTTGCAAAATTTTAGCTGTATTCATATAAATATACTAAATTTGTAAACAATATTTTTAATCTCCAAAGCAGCTAAAAGATGCATGTTCTTAGCCTGTCATAAATTTGCGTAAGTTTTAAATAGACCAGAGGCATAAAATGCAAATGGTCGAAAACCTTTCATCATACTCTATTTATTAATTATTATTGTAATAACCAATTAATGATCCACAATTTTCAGTTTTGGACGTCGAGAATCCAAATTAGAAGCCCTATAGTGTGGCTAAGCAGTAGTAGCAGTATGTATGCAATGCTATTAGCAATATTGAGGATTGCCAAAAACAATTTATTTATTTAACAATCGGGTAACAATTATGGTAAGTGGTTTGTTTCAATTTTTCTATTTCGTTATTAATAGAAGAAGTTGAATCAAATATATTTCTAACTATTAAAAAACCAAACAGCTTCATTTTTACAAAATAAGTAGATATATATATATATATTATTTGTTTCTTTGTTCGAGTAAAACTATTTAGATTCCTATAACTTTTAGAGAGAGAAAAATAAATAATTTAGTAAATTAGATATTACAGAAAAGTGAAAATTATATATAATAACAAATATTGATAAGATAAATAAAAAGCAAAATCATTGATATAATATTTACAATATAAATAAGTAATTATATATAGTCATACCATTAAGAGTAATTAATTATATGACATTTGATGTTGAACCTTAGGACATTCCACAATTGTTGATATTGTTGTGATGTAGGTTGAAAAGAAGAACACTCTTAATTTCTCACTAAACACACACGAATCTGTTTTTCTTGTTCTCAGAATCAGAAAAGTGAATGTTGAGAGGACTTGATTCATCCACAATATTCATGAGAGAAAAATAAAATAAAAATTATAAAAATAAATGCAAAAAAAAATCATTACTGATACATATTAAAGAGAAAAATATAAAATAATTCATTAAATAAAGATGTTTCTTTTTAAAAAATAAAAACTATATATAATAAAATATTTAAAGAAATAATTGATAATGATCCAAATGAGTGAATATTTAATTCAAAAATAATGTGAAATTTGTCAAATACATTTTGCTATGTTTCACTTTAAAATTCAAGAAATTCATCTGGATTACTTTATATGTATCATTATTGCAAATATTTCACCATGATAAATGTAATTCAATTCATACAAAACTAGTAAACTTAATCACCCATTTTAATTCAAATTTATATTACCACTACATTAAATATAAAACGAATTAATGACATTATATTCTAATCCAACAATATACCCTCAAGTTTTATGCACCAAAGGGTTTCCATATGGTTAATTATTATTTTTTATGATGAATAATTTGTACTAATAATAATAATATGACTAAAAATAAATTATATGTTATCAATTAAAATTGATTAAAAATAAAATATACTGATAAACTATGCTTTTTAATTATGCAAAGAGTTACTGAATGAATGAAATATGTCTAAATTTACATTACTGATGTTCATAAATTAAATTTAAATTTATAT
>Ga0123340_1001458_pt1 | contig 19672 bp, 22 predicted proteins | sample SirMexnodulemix_FD_89961 | JGI IMG/M metagenome (GOLD analysis project Ga0123340, IMG submission 89961) | Root nodule microbial communities of legume samples collected from Mexico - Siratro Mexico nodule mix | ecosystem: Host-associated > Plants > Roots > Nodule | place: Mexico: Nepantla... | reverse complement strand
ATATATATAATATATTTTTTATCATTTACAAAATAAAATAATTGAAGAATATTTCAAAAAAATAAAAAAAAATAATTTTATTTAATTGATATTGAAACTGATTTGATTCAATTAATAAAGTAAAAGATATATCAAACGATATTCTTAATCTCAAATTAAGTTTGATATTTATTTTGAACTTTAATTATATTAATTTTAATTAGATAGTGTTAGGCTAAATTTGAACTTATCACATTTACTAAGAAAATCTAAAAAAAAATAAAAAATTGATTATATATTTTTACAATTTTATTCCACAATCTTTACAATCTTATAATTTCACATTTTTGAGTAAAATTTAAATTATATACTATTTTATGATTAAAATCTCAATTTTAGGTATTCTAATTCTATCTATCTTTGTATTCAAATTTTATAACATTGCATCGTCTTTGACTCTTTCAAGAGTTAGTTTTATTAGCTTGCGAGATTAATTTAATGAATTGCAAGTGAGAAGCTGCATTGAAATATAATTCTTCCATTCCATCATTAATGGACTTCTACAAACTTCAATGGTAAACAAAAAGTTAAAATAAACAAATTGAAGAAAAACATCACATTACATTAGTCTGAATATTATCGAATGGGACGGACAGAATAATTGGTATAACAAGAGTCAAAATCCACTCAAACTCGTCTAGCTTACAAGTAGAGAGCCATATTAACGAGTGAATGCTGAACGGTAACAAAAAAAATAATATATGGAGAAACAGCTAAAGTCTGAACTTAATTCACGGATGCTTAACCAGTATACAGATTAAAAAATAAACAATATCAGAATGACCCCGAGATGACCATACTGGATAATAGAGAGATGGCCACCTGGTAACTTTCAGCTTCCATCATCTTCCGGGAATGATATCTGAAAATGAGAAATCATGAAAAGGTGGCCCTGTATCAAGTAAGCAACACAAAAGGTGAGTACAAATTTCCACTACCGAAGAGAAAAATATAGACGCAGGAGACGAGTGTGCCAGAGCACGACACGCACTGAAGTTGAAATCAAATATGATATCTCAAATTTACTCCCTAATGCAAAAAAATGAGCATGTAAAGCCGATGAATAAATGTCAACGGAAGCAAAGTATCCTTCACCTTCTTGTTCCCCTACAATGTAAAATGGAATATGTGCAATCATCTTTGTTGAACCTTCACTCCAGTTTATGCTGCCTACTTTCTGCGCTGTACCTTGTGCAGGTCGCGTAGGCCCCAATATGGATGAACATATAGCAGGGTCTTTCATCAAACCCAGGAAATCACATGCACGTCTCCATACTCTAGCGTCAGAAATTCGAGACCGAGCCACCTGAAAAGCAAATCCTAAATTAGAAAAATAGTTACATCATTAATAACCTATTCTGCTTTGTCCTGCAACTTAAACACAATACCTTGCCTAAGGATACACGTGCTCTTGGTATTAACTCTCGATGATGTGTAGCAAGCTTTGCTATGGCTGTCACAACAAAACATAAAAGCCTGGACTGTGATGACCTTCTGTAAGTATCCTTGTCAGAACCAAGGGATACCTCCTGTGTCATGCCCACACGACTTCCAAGTAAACAAAGTAGATCAAGTCATCACAGAATTACCTAGAAATCTCTCAGCACTGGAAGAAGTTAGGTGTATACTAATACTACGTCGTACCTAGAGGAAAGGTTTTCATATAGAAGCAGTTCTAGACTCTCAAAAAGCTCACGAGCTTCATCTTTGTGAGATCCACCACCTCCACCATGCTCTCCAATTGCCCAACATAGTTGCAAGGCTAATTCTGTCTAAAGAAAATTAATGAATTTTTATGTCAAGAAGGTTGTACCACCCATCCTTAAATAGTTAAAATATTTTTTGACTAACCTTGTCTGGGCTGTCATAAGCTTCTCCAAGTCTGTCCATTATAGGTTTCTGCAATAAATTCACAAAAGGTATTTGTTAAATTCTAGGGAAGAGAGATACATTGAGCTGAAATCATGTGTTTCTAAGAAAGCACAGGTGCCTTATTTATATTGAAAAAAGGAATCAATAAAATAAATAGAGGAAATTTGATATCCTTTGATGACAACGATATGATACTATTTTCTTAATGATACATATATAATTTGGATATTCTTGATTATATAGAATCAACCCATTTTTTCTATTACTGACATTGTTAAATATAAAATCATCTAAGAATCGTTAGTTAACAACTCAAGTGTTTAGGAGAGTTGGTTTTTGACATGACGTTAGAGTCTCCATAACTAATTTGTTAAGAGTTTGATCCTTGCAGTCCTCATTCCTCTTAACAAAATTAAATTTAGGCACAAGATAGGTGTACGGATTGCGAAGCATTACCAACCCATCAAACCCAAAGGGTCTTGAATGAGGGGGAGTGTTACATAAAATTGGCTTCCTTTGCCTAATTGCTAAAGCTTTTAGAAAAGTTGATTCTTGAAAGAGCCATAACTCAACAGCATAAGCCTTCACAAGAGTGGTTCTAGACATAAGCCCTAGCTTTCTAAGAGAAAAAGATGAAATTCTATATAAATCACAGCACAGAAGACAAATGCTGTTATATTTCAAAGAAAAAGGGTGGCTCATCAAACATTGAACAATCTTACAATTAAATCATCATATTGCAATAGATGACAAAATAAAGATTCGAACAACATTTGATGTAAAATCATAAATGAAATGCAGTATATTGTCAAAAAATACCTTTAAAAGGGCAATGAAGTTTGGTGAACACTGAAATGTAGAGAGCATAAACTCCAAAAGTCGCTTGCGAACCTGAAAAGCACAGCAGAACTTTAAGCAAAAACTGAAAGGTGGAATTTAGGTATTTTTAATTTAAAGCTGGTGACCTTGAGTTAAGGCCTTGAGGCAGATGGCACTACAAAGCACAAACTTATAGAAGGAAGGCCTTTTGGAAAAAGAAAACAGTTAAATATTTGATTGTCCATCTACTTCACATTTATCTTCCATATAAATTAAGCATAATAGTCGCTTTTTAAAGTAAAATATTACAATGCTCAACTTACAAGACTCTAAGCTGCTTGCTACTAAAAGGTCACTCCAAGCTGCTGGCAGTGACATAGCATATGGAGTGGGGTTTATGATTAAATTTATGGATCATTTGAGGCTTTTTGATATTGCGATATGTAAAGGGAACTTTGAGCCATGGGTTATTATTTTTAAAACATAACAGAATATATTTGACGAAGTATTTGACTACTCTAACTCAGACTGATGCAGTGATAAAAGTGAAAAAAAGAATATAGCAGGGTACATGTTAATGACGAAGTATTTCACGGTTTTCTAAGGAGTCAATGATAACACTGTCTTCATCTGAGGTTGGATATATTGCAGCCTCAATGGGAGCTTGTCAAGCCCATTAAGATTTGAAGATAAGAACATGTGAAGATGCTAATAGACATCAAGTAAACTATAAACTTGGCTAAACATCATTTTGGTCATAGAAGAAGCAAACATACTGAGACAAGATTATACTCCCTAGAAGATTAAGGTAAGCAAGATTTGAAATGCTACAATACTAGAGAACAGGTGGTTGATATTTTAACAAAGTCTCCTAAAGCTAATGGTTATTAATAGGCAGATACTTTTACCAGTCTCCATTGTGGATGGTAATTCTTCCTGTCTCACAAATGAAACATTTCAGCAACGAACTGTCCATGGTTACGATGCACATCAGCCTTAGTTTCAAATTTGGAAGTATTCTACTGTTTGAAGCTTCCAAATGCAATTGCTGAACTTTGAGAAGTTTTAGCTTTTTGTCCTGTTATAATCGCGCTTGTCAAGAAAATTATGCTTGTGTGTGATTGTTTTGAGTGATGTCTCTTCTTCCTTGATCATACAACATTCCAATTTGTTCTTTAGGATGATGATTGTTACAAATATATTGCAGATTACTATACCTGAAGGTTCTAGAAAGTGAAAAGCTCGAAATAGTAAACATTAGTTGTACAGAAGCCCCGAAGCACAGTGATATGATTACAAAAATAAAGATCATATCTTTATTAATACAGAAATTAAGATTATATATTTACTATACGGAACTAAAGATCATATCTGCAATTTCAATGTTTATTTTCTGTTCTAGTATTGTATCTTTAGAGGAAACCAAATCTCCTTTATTGTCTTGATTTTGTTTTTTCAATGTAAATAAATTACCCAAGTTGTCATAGAAACACACGGTTTCAGCTTAATGCTTCTCCTTTTTCTTATAGTTCAAACATAATATCTAAAGCCTCTCGAAAACGTGGTTTGCTACTCCCTGCCTCTGATGAAAAAAAAAGTTAGCAAACCTTTCTCTTTCTTTCCTAGTTCGCTCACTATTCTTAAGAGTTTTTTCTCACGTCTCTCTCGCAACTTTCCCTTAGGTTTATTTCTGATGACTATTTTAACATTGACCACATTGTTGGGATTGCATCATCTCGATTTGTACACTCTACAAAATGCAGCCCTAGAAACCCTCATACGCATGTTTCCAGATGCAATTCCATGTCCCTTCACAGTGCGTGGTGGTGCATATGATGGTGACTGCAAATCGACCACCTCTTGCCTAGGTTGCCTCCTCCTTCTGCATATACCCTTGCAATATCATCTCCATTGGAGCCTTTTCAATGGTTCAATTTTCTTTCTCTATCTCCTCGGATTTTGATTTTATTTCTTATCAGAATATGAAAAATGGCTTCTAGCACAAACCCTATTTCTATGATAGATTCTCCGTCTTCTCTAACTTACGAAAAGATGAAAGACTCTAAGTATTCCACTTGGGCTTCAAAATTTCGGTTACGGTTTAGTGGGTTGGGCCAGAAATCCCATGTCACCACCTCTACTAATCCATAACAGCAAATGAACACAAACAATGGGTAAAGATTCATAATCCAATCTCACCACCTCTACTAATCCATAATAGCAAATAAACACAAACAATGGGTAAAGATTGATAATCCCATCTCACCACCTCTACCAATCCATAACAGCAAATGAACACAAACAATGGGTAAAGATTGATAATCCCATCTCACCACCTCTACTAATCGATAACAGCAAATGAACACAAACAATGCGTAAAGATTAATGCTCAATTGCACATTGTCCTCCACACCTCACTGAAACCTATTTTCCATCCTCCTGAGATATGTGCATCAGTTCAGAGTGAGGCTCATGGCCTCTATACTAATGACACCCAACATCTATATAGTGGTTGCCAAGACCTTGACACTGCTTGCTCTGAATTGATTTGATATTCCTATATCCGCTTATCTCAGACAGATTCATCATGCCTTACCTGATTGTAATGTGCTCTTACTTCCCTTTTAGAAATGACTTAAGAACTTAAGAATTACAATTTTTATGAGTGTAGCCTCGTATGACTTCCCTCACTAGTATGCTACTACATGTGATGAGATTCTGGGATCACTAGTAATAATCCCTACTCTGATTTATGTCTCTTCTACAAATCTTTGTATTCCTCCTAAAATAAATACATAGCCACATACCGCTTTGGTTGGGGAAACTTTTGAATTTACCCGACACATCACCAGTTTTGGGTGTTCTCCCATGAGATATTATCAAAATGGTTTTAAAATATGAGTATTGTCATTGTAATGGAGTGTGTTTTCTGTGTGTGCGATTCTAGCTTCTAATATAAAAACCTAACAGTTCAGTCTGACCTAACGGATTTGAGGCGAGGGAGTGAGGAATTGCGAGATGGAGCATCATGTAATACACTCGAAAAGATGACCAAAGAGCAAGGAAGGGCCATGATAGAGATGAAAGTGGAGATCACAGCTCTGAAAGCTGAGATAACTATGATTAATGATAACTTCTTGGAGATCAAAGAGACGTTACGGGACCTCAAAAAGGGTGATAAAGCAACGGAAGGAGTTTAAAATACTATGAATAGTTCCATGCATGATCCGAATTCCAAAGATGAAGAGGAGGAGGAAACAAGAACTTGGACCAAGAGGGTAGAGTTACCCACGTTTGATGGAGTAGACCCACAAGGGTGGTTGTCAAGTGCGGAGAAATTTTTTGAAGTTTAGAAAATAATGGAGAAGGAGAAATTAAGGCTGGCGTATATTAGCATGGAGGGCAATGCAAGCCATTGGTTCAACTTTCGGAGGAAAAGTTCTAAGAACCCTTCTTGAAATGAATTTTATATGGCATTAACACGAAGATTTCGATCTTTAACAAGTTGGCAAGATTGAAGCAAGAAGGGGACAACAGATAGATGTATCAGCACAGGCTCTAAGAGGACCAAAAATCAAGCACATTTGCTGAGCATATATGACTTTATGCTCCGCTTGGATAAAAGTAGTAATTACATAAAAAAAGATCATATCTGTATTTTTAATAATTTTTTTTTTTTTTTCAGTATCATATCTTTATTATTTAGATGAAACCAAATCTCCTTTGTTTCTTGTATTGATTTCATTTTCACAATATGAATAAATCCCGATGCAGTCATAGAAATACTCAGATTCAACTCAATTTTTCTCTTTTTTTCTTATAGTTCAATACACAACTTCATGTGTTTTGAAATGTTGGTTCTCGAAAGCAATTCTAACTCATAATGACAAGAGAAGAGATAATATACCTCATATGAAAATATTTTGTCTGGAAATAATGTAGCAAATCTTGACATAAGCAGGGGAATCAATGCACAAACCAGAGCTGAAAGTTAATTTAAAAAGAGAGAGAAACTGTAAATACAACCAAGTCATATATCCTTAAAGAGAACAGATTCTAATAACAAAATTCTCAATATATCCCAAAGAAAACAAGCATAGAAAGTGTGTGAACAAAACATACAATTATTGACAGTATGCAATGCTATGGAGAAGTACACATCAAGAAGACGAGGAGTCATGCTCAGCACTGCTTTCAGCTTATCAGAGTAAGGACTATTGACTGAAGCCTGTAATAATGCAGTCATCACTGGAGATGACCAGGGACGTTCCTGAGACATGATATAATTTACTTTAGGAGTTTAAATGAAGCTAAATACCAAACAAAAATCCCAAATTTGTAACAGGGCTACAATATCTTGGAACTCAATTTCATCAAACACAACTTTCAATGAGATGAAAGCAATATTATTGAAATCGTACTTATTATCAATCTTCTGTAACTATTCAGTGGTAAACATGGTGTGGCTGAGAAAAAATGGGTGAACCTCTTGAGTTTTTAGGTTAAAAATAACAGGAAGACACAAGACAAATTGAAGTAACAACAATGACAAACAAGATAAAAGGTAACATACAGCGATGCCATCATTTTCATCCTTTAAAAGTTCAAGGAACAAAGGATCAGCAACATCAATTGCACTATTATCCTCATATTCAGAATCTCCTCCACCATCTTCTATAGTTGAACCAGTATACGCCTCATCCATAAGAGCAAGTAACATCTACATTGAAAATAAACAAAGACATTCATAGGGTACACTTTTGCAACACTGGCTAGACATCACTCAAATTTAAAGAATCAAAGATAACCTTAGGGGCAGTATTTTTCTGAATAGAAGCGATGCTGCTCCCAATTAGGGGTCCAGAGCTTTTTTCCACCTTTTCCAATGCTACTACCAAAACTAGCAAAGATGGAGAGGAAAACATTGAATTGATAAGATGTTATTGAGGGACATGAGTAGAAACTGATTGTCAGCATATCATCAAACCCATTACACGGAACATCTGAAATAACTACCTATTTTTCCCTGCTGATCAGAAAACAAAACTACCTATTTTTCCCAAATGGTTCTTATTACTTACTGAAGGAAATAGTTCATACTTCCTCCTTTTCTATTTTATTTTTTAATATTGGGGAAGGAACCCACAACAATTATGATTATTGCTATGGAAAATGTGTCTAAAAGCAATAAAAGTTGGAAAAGTTATACATAAAAATTTAGCACGGTCAACTTTTCCACCGATTATAAATTGAAAAAATTATGTTGTTCGTAAACAAAAAAAAATAAGAGAAGGAAAATGCAATTGGACAAACAATCATAATTGTAAACATTAATCTTTCTATTGAAATAAAAAGGTAAAGATGGAAATAGTAATATAATTTGTACATACTTGGCAAGTCTACTAAAGATGGAAATAAGGGAAGAAATGACCCAGGTGACATCAAGCATGGGAAGGCTTTCAAAAATAGTTTCTCTAATCTGCAAGAGTTACAAAAAATAGTTAATTAATATCTGGCCCCCCCTCCATCTATAAGGCACATTGTCACACAAAAAATGAGAATTACACTCGAATGGTTCATTTACATGCACCAAAGTGACACATAGACAGCACATTGTCACAAAAATCTGGCTTATTAATTTTAACCTAGAACCTGTAATTAGAGGTCAAAATCTGGTCCAAGGACCAAAAACTTATTCTACTTGAAACCTACAACATAGACAAAGGTCAATCTTCAATATTCTCTGTCAAAACCATGTTACTCTTATATTTTAAGAAGATATATTTTAGGAAGTTTTATATTTTATTGTTGATGTAATTTTATTTTGTATCACAAGTTATATCTTTATATTAATATTAGGATTATGTATTTAGGAATAATCACACAATCATCGGGATTTGTCTCCCTAGAATAGTATTTCCTAAAAAGCCAGCTGGCTCATGTATATATAGGTCCAATGACCTCATAATTTAATAATATAAAAGAATATATTACTCCTTCTAAATTTTTAGATGGTATCAAAGGTCCCAATCTTTGGGAGTCTTTGACCGTGCTTGTAAACCCTACGTCGTAGTCATCATTTCGTGATTAGAAACCCTACGTCGCAGCCGCAGCCTTCATTGTTGTACAGTCCACCCTAACTTGAGCCTTATTGCAGCCTTCATTGTTGTGCAATCCACCCCAACCTGTGATGGCTGAGATTGTGAATCCTATTACTAGGTACAAATCCCAGACTGCTAGAGATTTGCAAAATGTTCATTTTGCTTATAGATTAAATGAAAAGAATTATCTCAAACGGTCTCAGCTCATTAATTAGGACCATCTTGAAAGGAAAAGGAAAGGTCGGCCATATAATTGGTAATGCCCCTGATGAAGAGGATGCCAAGTTCAAAACATGGGATGGAGAAGACTCCATGATCATGGCATGGTTGTCAAATTTAATGGTACTAGAAATTAGTGATACCTACATGTTTCTTAAATCAACAAAGCAAATCTGGGAGCCAGTAGAACAAACTTATTCAAAGGCCAAGGACACTGCCCAAATATATGATGTAAAGGTGAAAATTGTGGTTGTGAAACAGGGAAACAAACTAATTACAAAATATGCCAATCAACTCACATCCCTATGAATGGAATTGGATCACTATTGAGTTATAAAACCAAAGTCTCCAGAGATTCAGCATCCTTAAGGAGTATGTTGAATAGGATAAAGTATATGATTTTTAGTAGGCCTAAATCCTAAATATGATCAAGTCCGAATCCAAATCTTGGGAAAAGAGAAAGTCCCAGGGCTTAATGAAGTGGTAGCCATTATCAAGAGTGAAGAAAGCAAGAGAAGACTAATGTTAGACACCCCAACTACTAAAAGTTCAACAATGATGACTGAAGAAGGGCTAACCATGATAGCTAACCAGAGGAAAAACGGTTTTTCTAATATGGGGAAAAACATGAGGAAGTTTGGTGTACCTACTGTAATAAGTCACGCCACATAAGAGATAAGTGCTAGAAATTACATAGAAAATCTCCAAGCTGAGAATGGGGGCAAAAAGGAGGCCCTCTAAAAATGGAAGGACAAAGGCAAGCACACATTGTTAAAGGACAAGGTCGAGAATCTATCTAGCTAAATCATGAAAGATAGAGAGGGTAAGCACTTTCCTTAATAAATTGGAGAAACCCACACGTACTTGCTACTTAATAGTTAAGTTTCCATTTTCTTTTGGATGGTGTTTCAGATACACCCTTTACCCAAATACTTTTTCACATACACCCCATATCCCAACAAGAAGAAAATTTATACGTAGATGGAACCTTTATAAATGCAGCAGGTTAAGGAGAGGTTCAAATTAGCCCATCTTTAACCTTAAAAAAATGTTCTCTGTGTCCCTAAATTGTCCGTCAATCTGACTTTTGTTCAAAAATTAACAAAAGTTCTCTCTTGTAACATTGTTTTTCGTAACAACTATTGTATATTGCAAGACAAGAACTCTGGGAGGATGATTGGACATGATAGAGAATGGAATGGCCTATACTACATGGAGGATCTTAATCTACCTATCAAAAGTCACTCTCTCATCTGAATCCATCATACCCTTCATTTGGAGTTGTAAAAATGACCTTCCCTTCCTTGTTTAAGAATTTAAATGTGGAGAGTCTCCATTGTGAGGTGTGTGAGCTTGCTAAACACAAGCTTGTACCTTTCCCTATTAGCAATAAAAGGAGTCCTTCACCTTTTTCTTGTTCATACTTGTTGAATATAACGGGCTTAGCCCATGTTCTCTGTTATTCTGTTACTATTTCTGTTACTTTTATTATTTATAAATAAATTACCCTATGTGTGTGTTTTAAACACAAGAGAATTAACCCTATACCTATCTCTCTTTAGTTTAATATCATATCTGAGCCTAGAGTTATGGCTAAATATTTTTCGGTGAACCAACTGTTCACCGTCCTCATCATCTTGATCGAAGCCCGTTTGAGTTTTAGCATTTCTCTCTCTCCTTTATGGCTTCTTCCGCGGCTACCGCTGCCGCTTTTTCAACTGTTGCGGTTGTCCAAGCTACTCTTGTGCCACCATCTACCATGGATCTTACTTTATCTGATACCTCAAGTCCACCTGCTATTTTTGATGAATTTCTTAAATGGTATGACGATCGTCAGAACTCTGGTTCCACTGCGTCTATTGCATATACAGGTATCCCTTTTGTTGGGCTCACCCACTCCAATTTTCTTGGTCCTTGGGTTCTAGACTCAGGTGTCACAAATCATATTACTAGTAATAAATCTTTTTTCTCTTCTTTGTCTACCTCTGGTCATTTACCCTCCATTTCCATGGCTAATGGTTCTAAGGTCTCATCCCATGGTGTTGGTATTGTTCATCTTTTCCCTTCTTTGCCTATTGATAATGTTCTTTATGTCCCTGGGTCATCTTTTAATTTATTATCTATTAGTCGTCTCACTTGTTTCTTTGATTGTGCTGTTTCTTTCACCAAAGATTCTGTTAGTTTACAGGACCAGAGTTCGGGACGGATAATTGGCACCAGATGTGAGTTTCTTGATCTTTATTACCTCCGAACAACTGCACATGTTGACACGATTATGGATTCTCCATCTCTCCTTCTTGCACAATTGGGTCATCCTAGTCTTGCCAAGATGCAATAACTTGTTCCAAGTCTATCCAAGTTATCCAATTTGTCTTGTGAGTTGTGTCAGTTAAGAAAACAAAGTCGTAATTCTTTTCATAGAAGTGTTTCACAACGTGCTTCATTCCCTTTTCTCTTAGTTCATTCAAACATTTGGAGACCAAGTCGTGTTAAGTCTAATTTAGGATTTCAATATTTTATTACTTTTATTGATGATTTTTCAAGATTCACTTTGTTATTTTTATTGAAAAATAGTTCTAAGTTATTTTCTATATTTCAAAGTTCTTTTAATGAAATTTAAAAGACAATTTGGAATTTTAATTCGAATTTTACGTAGTGATAATGCTCGTGAGTATCTTTCTCATTCTTTTAACACTTTTATGAAATCTTATGACATTCTTCACCAAACTTCATGTGCTTATACACCTCAACAAAATGGGATGGCTAAATGCAAGAATAGACATCTTGTTGAAACTACTTGTACTCTTTTAATTCATGGTGAGGTTCCTCAATGTTTTTGGGGTGATGTTATTCTTAGTGCATGTTATCTTATTAATCGTATGCCAGCTTCAGTTTTAGAAAATAAAATTCCTCATTCTATTTTGTTTCCTCATGAGTCTCTCTATCTCTTACCTACAAAAGTTTTTGGGTCTACATGCTTTGTTCACAATTTTAGTCCTGGACTTGATAAATTATCTGCTCGGTCACATAAATGTATTTTCAGGGTTCACTACATCTCAAAAAGGATATAAATGTTTTTCACCCTCACTTAATCGTTATTCTATTTTTGCAAATGTCACCTTTGCTGAATCTTCTTTTTATTTTAAATTTTTATCTTCTCCTCTTGCGTCTTCTTCTAGTCAAATACATATACTAATTGTTTGTGATTCTCCTGTCATGTCTAATGTACCTACCAAATCGCCTCCTTCACCACCTCTTAAGGTTTATAGTCGCCGTCAAACTTTCCATCGTCCATCAAGTGATTATCCTCTGGTGCCAGATCTTCCGTCCCCTCCGGCTCTGACAGTTGAACTTGATCTTCCCGTTGCCATTGGTAAAGGTATATGTTCTACCCGTAATCGCTTTCCACATTAGCCTTGAGCTATCATAGACTATCCCAACCTTTTTATGCTTGCCTTCTGTCCATTTCTTCAGTGTCTATTCCAAAATATGTAGGTGATGCTTTAGCCCATCCTGGTTGGCGTCAAACTATGCTTAATGAAAGTGTTCTTTAGAACAGTGAGACTTGGAAACTCGTTTCTTTACCATTTGAAAAATCGATTGTTGGTTGTAGATGGGTCTTTGCTATCAAGGTTGGTCCTGATGGCACTATTGATCGTCTCAAAGCTCGTCTTGTGGTTAAAGCCTACACTCAAAATTTTAGTTTGGACTATGGTGATACTTTCTCTCTAGTGACAAAAATGGCATTTGTTTGCCTATTTATAGCCATGGTAGCTCTTCAAAGGTAGTCTCTTTATCAAATGAATGTCAAAAATGTTTTTCTTAATGGGAATTTGCAGGAAGAAAATTATATGGAGCAACCTCCAATTTTGTTGCTTAGGGGGAGTCTTCTGGATTGGTATGTCATCTCTACAAATCTTTATATGATCTCAAACAGTCTCCTAGGGCCTAGTTTGGAAAGTTTAGTAGTGTTAAAGAATTTGGTATGACTCGCAGTGAGACAGATCATTCACTTTTTATCGTCATTCGAATGTTGGGTGTATCTATCTAGTTGTATATGTTGATGACATTGTTTTTACGGGAAGTGATCAGCATATTTGTCACCATTTTCAGACCAAAGATCTTAGTAAACTTAGATATTTCTTGGGGATTGAGGTAGCACAATCCAATAATGGTATTGTTATTTCTCAAAAAAGTATGCATTGGATATTTTGGAAGAAACTAGGTTAATAAATTCTAAATCTGTTGATACACCTATGGACCCTAATGCCAAACTTCTACCTAGTCAGGGGGAGCCTCTCTCAGATCCTGAGAAGTATAGAAGATTAGTTGAAAAACTGAATTATCTTACAGTTATTCGTCCTGATATTTCTTTGGCAGTTAGTGTGGTGAGTCAATTCTTTAACTCTCCATGTGTTAATCATTTGAATGCAGTTACTCGTATATTGAAGTACATTAAAAAAGGTTCTCCTGGAAAAGGCATGCTATATGGTCATAACGACCATACTGGAGTTGTATGCTATACAGATGCGGATTGGACACGGTCTCTATCGGATAGAAGATCTACTTCCGGATATTGTGTTTCTATTGGTGGTAATTTGATATCTTGGAAGAGTAAGAAATAACATGTTGTAGCAAGATCTAGTGTCGAAGCTTAATATAGAGCCATGGCCTTAGCTGCCTGTGAACTTATCTGGCATAAACAATTACTGGAAAAATTACAATTTGGAGAGGTCACTCAACTGACACCCATATGTGATAATTTTTCATAGTAGCTCAAATTCTGTCTTTCATGAGAGAACTAAACATATTGAAATTGATTGTCATTTTGTTCAAGAAAAAATTACATCTAGAGACACCAAAACTAAGTTTGTTAATTCAAATGATCAATTAACAGATATTTTCACCAAATCTTTAAGGGGGTCAAGAATTGATTATATATGTAACAAACTTGGTACATACAATTTATATACACCAGCTAGAGGGGGAGTGTTGAATATAACGGGCTTAGCCCATGTCTGTTATTTTGTTACTATTTTTGTTACTTTTATTATTTATATATAAACTACCCTATGTGTGTATTTTAAACACAAGGGAATTAACCTAACCCTATACCTATTTCTCTTTATTTTAATAATACTGATGTTTGAGGTCCCTTTAATGTTCTTAATATCTTAGATGCTAAATGGTTCTTAACCTTCAAAGATGATTGTACCCGTGTGACTTGGGTTTTCCTATTGAAACAGAAATTTGAAGTTAGCTCTAAGTTTTTTTAATTTGTCTCTATGATTAAAAATCAATTTGGTGTCAGTATAAAAAGAATTAGGTCTGATAATGCCAAAGACTACTTTAATCTTGTACTCAATTCTTTTTTTCAAAAGCAAGGGATAATTCATGAGTCTTTATGTTTTAAAACACCCTAACAGAATGGGATTGTAGAAAGGAAAAAGGGACACCTGTTACACTAAACTAGAATTCTACTTTTTCAAAATCATGTTCTTAAGAAATTTTGGGAGGAAGCCCTCCTTACTACCACCTACCTAATCAATAGGTTATCCTCTAAAATCTTAGCATCAAAAAGCCCCATGGATGTTCTATTTTCATTCTACCCACACCTAGACTTTACAAATAAACTCAAACCTATAATATTTGGGTGTATATCCTTTGCGTATGTTCATAGTAATAAAAGAGGAAATTGGACCGTATGGCTGTCAAATACGTATTCTTAGGATACTCAACCACACAAAAGGGATACAAATGTTTTCACCCCATCAAAGAGATTTTGTATCAAGGGATGTCACTTTCAACAAACAAGAGAGCTAATTTAAACCTCATCTTCAACGGGAGAATGTAAGAGAGGAAATAAGTCTCTCATGCTTCGAAATATGACATTTGGACCTGAAATGGGACTGAAATTGAGAGAGGAATAAAACAAAATACCTGAACCAGCAACTGGACCTGAACAACACCTGAACCAGCCGCTGGACCTGGACAAACACCTGAATCAACAGCTAGACTTGAACAAGCACCTAAACCAACAGCTAAACCTACACCTAATGGTGGTGGAAATTTTGAAAAACGTCTGGTATATTCATGGGGAGAAAAGAACATTTCAGAATCTATCCATGTCCGAGAATCCAACTGTCGTTACAAGAGGTAATAGTTTCTAATCCTATAAATTCCAACAGTTCTAATGAGTTTGTTTTGGATAATTCAAAAGCATAGGTGGATCAAAACCTAGACCTTCCCATTGCCCTTAGAAAGGGAACCAGGACATGCACCCAACAATCACTTTACCCTTTATCAAATTTTCTATCCTTTGAAAAATTCTCTCCTACTCATAAAACCTTTCTCACAAACCTAAACTTTACACCCACACCTTCCACTCTATCTGAAACATTATCTAACAGGAAATAGAAACAAGTCATGGATGTGGAAATTGAGGCTTTAAACAAGAACAAGACCTGAGAACTTGTTACCTTACCAACAGGAAAAAAACCCAATAGGTTGCAAGTGGGTATATACTGTAGTGTAACGGGCTACTGATGTGACCATTGAACGTTACAAGGCAAGGTTAGTGGCCAAAGGATTAACTCAAACATATGGAGTGGACTACTTGGAGACATTGTCCATCGTTGCTAAGATGAACACAGTCAGAGTAATGTCATTAGCAGCAAATCATGATTGGGATCTGCAACAATTTGATGTTAAGAATGCATTCCTGCATGGAGACCTTGAAGAAGAAATATACATGAATTTGCCCCCTTGTTATGATGGACAGGTTGATGCTGGAACTGTTTGCACACTAAAAAATGCTCTATATGAGTTGAAACAATCCCCCAAGAGCATGGTTTGGAAGATTCACCAAAGTTATGACAAATTTAGGCTACAAACAAGGTCGAGATCACACTTTACTCAACAAAAATATATTACTGATTTCCTTAAAGAAACAAGAAAGACAACCTGCGAACCAGTAAGTACTCCAGTTGATCCAAATATAAAGTTAGGAAGTGTTGAGGAGGACAATGTCGTGAACAAGGAAATGTATCAAAGACGCGTGGACAAGGTTATTTACTTATCTCACACTATACCAGACATTGCTTTTCCTGTGAGCCTAGTCAGGCAATTTATGCACCAACCAAACAAAGCACATTTGTAAGCTGTCCTTAGAATTGTTCAAAATTTAAAAGGAACTCCGAGAAGAGAGATTTTGTTCAAACAAAACAAGAGTGTAATTCTTGAAGCATATACCAATGCCAATTAAGTAGGGTATAGAAGATCAACTATTGGATACTACACCTTCCTTGGAGGAAACCTAATGACATGGAAGAGTAAAAAACAAAGTGTAGTAGCTAGATCGAGTGCCGAAGCAGAATTTTGAGCAATGGTCCAAGGAATATGTGAACTTCTTGACTGAAGATTATATTGGACGACTTAAAGATAAGGTAGGATAAACTTATGAAGTTATATTGCGACAATAAATCTGCAATTAACATAGCCCACAACCCGGTCCAGCATGATAGAACTAAACATATCGAGGTGGACAGACATTTTACTAAGGAGAAGCTAGTATGCGGCTTGATTTGCACGCCATATGTTTCCACTCAAAGTCAACTTGCAGACATACTCACCAAAGGGTTGAATGACATTAAGTTTGAAATAATTATATCCAAGCTGGGAATAGAGAACACCTACTCACTAGCTTGAGGGAGAGTGTCAAAACCATGTTACTCTTATATTTTAAGAAGTTTTATATTTTATTTTTGATGTAATTTTATTTTGTATCACAGTTATATCTTTATATTAATATCAGGATTATGTATTTAGGAACAATTCCACAATCATAGGGATTTGTCTCCCTAGAATCAGCAGTTAGTATTTCCTAAATAGCCAACAGCCTCATGTATATGTAGGTCCAATGACCTCATAATTTAATAATATAGAAGAATTTTGTTATTCCTTCTAAATTCTGAGATTCTCACATCAGGTAGCTAAACAGATTCCCCTTTTCAATATTTACTATTCTTGTAACAAGAGGATATTCTGAATTTTAATGTTCCTCTTCAAACCATTTCTTTGTCACTTCTATAGTAAAATATTAGACAATCATTATCATGACATATATTTTAAGATTTTGGAAGCAAAAGAAAGAATGCAGGACCAGCAATAGTTTACTGGTTCAGAATATGGCAGAAAAAGTATTTACCTTCTATATCCCACACCCAAAACAAACTGGACTGAATAAAAAATGGAAGAAAAATGGGTACATACCTTTCACCATTCCAAGCAATCAGCTTTAACAACAATGGAAAAAACTGCCAAAAGAATAATTAGATATGATATCAGATAGTCACATACTATTATTATTGGTCTGGGATAAAGCAAACTCCAAAGCCCAGGGGAACAAGCTCATTAATCAAGAGGTTAATTTCAATGCATCATGGTCACATGCTTCCAGTTAGACTATAAAAGTTCAGAATCTGTAGAGGGGGAATATGACTTCTAGAACCCAAAACAAAGCTGAAATAATTTAACCCACCAGTGACATTTTTATTATTGTGTCATTCTGAAGACCTCACTTAATAACTAAAAATATCCAACTACACAGAACACTCATTGAGAAAATATTTTCTCATGATAATTATAAACGTTTAAATTTTATTGCATGCAGCATTTTTAAAAACGCAAGGTGCTACAGAACTTAGGTTACACCTGAGGTAATAAGTTAGGGAAGGAAGTTAGAAACTTCTTCTTGTTGTTGATGAGAAATTCAAGTGTTGCTTCTGCAACAACAGGATCAGCAAACTCCCTGCAACAGGTTAAAAACAATTTTTGTAGAATTATAACCTCATTTTAATGATATTACATAGCCTTAGGACCTATTTAGTACACAAGTAAATTGGGGGGTAAATTTTGCAGTGATAAAATAAGAAATTTCACCTTTTATTTACTGTTTGGTTGGTCAGGAAAAAGAAGACATAAGTTTTGTTTCAAAGACAAACTGTCACCCAATTTTAGAGCAGTACGCAGTCTCTGAGACAATAAGTAGTTTTTCCTCACTTTCAGGCTCAAGAAATCCATACAAATCATGAAGAGTTCCTAATATTTCCGTCACATCTATCCTAGTCTCGCTTCTCTCAGTGGGTGGCACAAGGAAACAATGATGGTGAAAAAAGAACTGTTGCTACTAACTATTTACCCTTTTATTTTTTGGCTTTCCTGGTCTTCTACTTATGCTCATTACTATAATACTGTATTTCTTCGATCAAACTATCAAAATAATGTTCATGAACCACTTATGGCTGATCGAGCATTGTAATTTTACTTAAATTTTATCTTGACCATCTATATACAAGTACAGTCAAAATTAACTTTTCTCACAATGCCAAAGTCACCTCACACCACATGCTTTTAACAATTGAAAATAGTCTAAGTACTGATTTGTAAAAGGTTTCTATACTGTCACACCCAATTACAAACTGACATACAGGAATAAAAAAAAAAAAAAAAGTAAACTTCTTCGTAAGTTACAAATTAACTTACGGTTAAGTTAAAAATCAACATTTTGGAGAAGCTAATAGGGGAAAGTTTCATAGAAATTAGCTTGTTCTAAAGTTAATTATTGAAGAAGCTTGTTTTATTTTTTATTTTTTTCTTCTTCTCAAACTGTTTCTAGATGAGTTTATCCAAATAGAACTTCATAACTTTGCTAACTTTTCCACTAATTATCTTAAAAATCATACTAATTCTAATTGGTTGTTTCCGCAAAACAAATTTCCACTTGCAATTCATAGAAATTAAACTCTATAATATTACCTGCTCAAGCACGACCGAAAAAATGTCCTAAGACTAGGATCAGCATCGTGAAGAACAATCTCCCCAAAGTCTAGGTAAAACTGAAGAATTGCCTGAGAACCAATTATGTACACATTAAATCGAATCGATTTTTACAATAAAAACATTAATTTAAAAACCAAAAAACATACAAGCAAAAGAAGGCCATTGGAGGTTCGAGATTGAGAGAGGGAAGCGGCAGCGCGCTGGAAAATCTTGTTAATGGAGGGATAAACCCTAGCCACCAAGTCCTCGGAATTCTCCGTCTTGCATAATTCATGAAGCTTCTTCACCTAATCAAAATTAAACAATACTAAAATTAATATTTAACAATACATATAGAGAGAGAGTACAATGGAATGAAAACGTAAGAAATTGACGAGAGTTACGGAAGTAAGAAGGGAAGGATCAGAAGCGGGATCGTTGGCGGTGTTGGAGTCTCTGCCACTGACAGAGAGCTTTCGGAGGTGGAAATCCCAACCTATGTCTTTCTCGGACATTGCTTTTGCGACGAAAGATCGAATTGAAAGAGCAGCAATAGCAACACTAAAGACTATGAGTAGGAGAAGGTGCGCGGTTATGATCTTCTTCCATCAATTGACACGAGCGAGAACTAGTTCTTCAGAACCGAATGATAAAAAAAAATGAAGAACGATATCTAGCAAAAATTAAATGATTGTAGATTTTTTTTTTTTTTTCTAACCGCCAGCCGTTCGATCTACGGCTTGAATTTTTGAAAAAGCTCAATATACTTTTAATATATTATACTATTATTATAAGTTATTATT
>Ga0123340_1001454_pt1 | contig 19685 bp, 6 predicted proteins | sample SirMexnodulemix_FD_89961 | JGI IMG/M metagenome (GOLD analysis project Ga0123340, IMG submission 89961) | Root nodule microbial communities of legume samples collected from Mexico - Siratro Mexico nodule mix | ecosystem: Host-associated > Plants > Roots > Nodule | place: Mexico: Nepantla... | reverse complement strand
TATTTTTTTTATTTTATTTTTTTTTTTTTTTTTTTTTTTTTTTTTTTTTTTTTTTTTTGTTGAATTTGTTGCATCTCACTATTTTGCACTAATCCTCAGTATTCTGTGCGATACATGGTGCACTCGATTATTGGTGATCAAGTATTTTATCTTGCATGGAATGTCAGTTGTTATTTTACGTTGTGCTTTCACAATATTCTCTGCGTAAATATATACAAATGGAATTTTGCTTGCACTCTAATTATTTTCGTTTAATAATTTCCAGGATTAAATGATTGCTGTTCAAAGGTGTATTTTTGGACAGCATAATTTTCGGAGGAACTTTTTCTTTATCTTCCTTGATTTACTACACTTTCTTATAAATAGTTAGTTGCTGAAAATTTGTGGGCTGAGTTCTCTATGCCTGGAAACGAAGTAGGAGACAGGGTCCATAATTTTTTTGGTCAAGAGAACTTGTCCCAGGGCCAGTATCATTCACAGGCAGTTGACGGGAACTGGCCAGGGCTAAGCAACAATTTGTGGGCTGGTAGCCAGAGACCAACTGGTGCACCTTTCATTTCCAATTTGAAGAATTTCAATATACAGCAATCAGGTAGAACTAAGTGTCAAATTCCCCTTTTACATAATAGCTTACTTATCTATTAATGATAGTATATTCACTTGCATTTACCCTTTCTTTGATAAATCTCTATTGGTTTAACATACCTTGTAAGTTATAACTTTATTGTCTTCCCCCCAATTACTAATCGTATTGCTTGTACTAAGATTTTGAGCAGGGACACCCAAGCACACCACATTTACGACATGGTTTGAACCTGGCACAATCAAATTTGAGGCCTGACTCTGGTAGAAATCAACTCCCAAATCAACAGACAACTGTAAATGGCTATATGCAGGGGCATCAGGTTTTTCAGTCAAGGCAAAACGAAGCAAACATTTTGGGAATGGATACAGAGGCTGATTTGCATGGCATTTCAAATCTGTCAAGAGGAATGTCTGTACTAGAGTCACAACAAGGACCTGGTCTTGAACACTATAAGAAAAACATGACTAGGACTGATGCATCCGAGTCTCCTGTTAATTATGATTTTTTTGGAAGTCAACAGCAAATGAGTGGTCGGCATTCAGGCATGCTTCAGTCTTTTCCTAGACAGCAGTCAGGGATGAATGACATGCAGCTTTTACAACAGCAAGCAATGCTCAACCAGATGCAAGAACTTCAAAGGCAGCAACAACTACACCAACTAGAAGCTAGGCAACAGAGTTCTATGAATCCAGCGTCCTCTATTTCAAAACAGACAGTTGCCGGCCAGTCTGCATCTCTTATTAATGGCATTCCCATCAATGAGACATCTAACCTCGTGTGGCAGCAGCCTGAGCTTATGTCTAATGCAAATTGGCTCCAGCATGGTGCATCTACAGTTATGCAAGGGTCCTCTAATGGACTTGTGTTATCTCCTGAACAAATGCGCCTAATGGGTTTGGTTCCTAATCAGGGAGAGCAGTCTCTATACGGGCTTCCAATTTCTGGCTCAAGACCCAACCTGTATTCTCATGTTCAGGCCGATAAGCCTGCGGCATCTCAGGTTTCTATCCAACACCAACACCAACATCAGTATTCTCGCATTCAAGGTGACAAACCAGCTTTGCCACACATATCAGCCAGTGACCATTCATTTCCAGTTCATCAATATGCTTCAATTTCAGATCAAACGAACACAAATGATGGACATTCAGTTTCAAGACAGGATATTCAAGGAAAAAGTATGTTTGGTTCTCTTGCTCAAGGTATAAACAGTGGATTAAATATGGATAACTTGCAGCAAGTAAATTCTGAGCAAAGAGATGTACCAATTGAAGATTTTAATGGGAGGCAAGAACTTGGTGGATCTTCTGACACTTCTCAGGACAAGGTGGTCGTTCAGGTTCCTCCTTCACAGAATGTGGCTACCCTAGATCCAACGGGAGAGAAGATTTTATTTGGTTCAGATGACAGCCTTTGGGATGGAATTGGTTTCAATATGCTGGATGGTACGGATAGTTTAGGTGGAGTTCCATCACTTCAGAGTGGGAGTTGGAGTGCACTCATGCAGTCTGCTGTAGCTGAAACTTCTGGTAGTGAAATGGGTATACAGGAAGAATGGAGTGGTCTAAGTTTCCGGAATAATGAACGTTCTGGAAGTGAGCGGCCTTCCACCATGAATAACAACAAACAGCAATCAGTGTGGGCTGACAATAACTTGCAGTCAGCACCCAATATAAATTCAAGGCCATTTCTAAGGCCAGATGATCTCAGCAGCAGGCCCAGTACCACTGTAAACTATTCTGGTCATCCTGGATTTCATCAGTCAGGTGCTGATACTGCACAGGAACAGCAAGACAGATTACAGACTGATTCATCTCAAAGATCAATTCCACAGTTTTTAGAAAGAGGCAAATGGCTAGATTGCAGCCCACAGCAAAAACCAATTGGTGAAGGGAGTCATAGTTATGGAACTGCTGGTAATACCTCAGGCTTGGAAGTAAATGATAAGGTTATTTCAGGTTCTTGGACCCATCAACAGACGCTGTCATCGCCTAATAGTAGGGGTGAGCCATTCAATAGATCTAATGGATGGAATTCTATTAAATCGCCCACTCCTAGTAACAATTCTCGTACGAAAATCCGTGAAAATGAAAGTGTTTTGCAGCCTCATCATGACAAAGCTGTGCAAGAGGATATGAGTCAGGTTCCTGCAATTTGGGAGCCTGATTCTGATACTAATTCGTCTGGTGTGTTGGAACATGCAAAGTCTTCAGGTAATATGCAGGTTTGTGGGGAGGATTCTGGTATGAATGGTATTGCTGGCATACCCAATTCAGGTGCTACATGGGTCAGCAGGCAAAGCAACCATCAGCTCCCTAATGTTGAAGTATGGAGACAAACAGATTCTGTGGGGAGCTATAGAAGAAATGAAGGTGCAGGAAAATATAGGCATCATTTGGAGAAGAATCCTTTAGTTTTGGAATCATTGAAGAATGAAAATTCAGAAGGAGAGGCACATGATATGGAAAACTTTAACAAAAAGGATAAATCAGTGGACGGTCTCGCCTCTAATTCTTCACATCATAGAACTGGTGGTTTGAGAGAAAGTCCCAGTTTTGAGGGTGATTTGCATAGTCCAAAGTTATCTGGGCAAGGAAACAGAAGACCTCCTGTAACTCGTAAATTTCAGTATCACTCAACAGGGGTTGTCGGCAATGACATGGAACCTTATGGAAACAAACATGCCATAAATTCACAGCCTACACCACATCAACTCATCGGAGGATTTAAAGGTCAGGACCAAAGCTATCCTGGCCAGTCAAAATACAGTCATCCTGATGGGATTTATAATGAAACAGAGAAGGTAATCTTAGGAATTTACTCTTATTATGGAAGTGTGATTAGATTGATTGCACAAAGTTTTCTCTATTCATTGCAGAATCAAAAAGTTGTTTAATCCTTTGGAATTTGACATAGGAATGCATTTGCTTTTCAGGTTGACTCAAAACCCATAGATGACAATGCTTCAAAAAGCATGTTATCTGGTCATATGCCCAAAACATTGACTACATATGATAGAAGTGTTGGTAATTATGCCTCGAACAAGACTGCTTCACCCAGGTAGTTGAATATGAAAATTTTGTTTGTTTTGTTGAGCTAAGAAGTTTAGTGTGCCGTCATGTAGTATTTACTTCTAAATTATTGTTTAGTGTTCTCTTATAGGAGGTAACCATGACTTGTTATTTTACTTTTTCATATGCATAATTCTGGTCTAATTGGGCACTAAAACCTGGTTTTACTTGTTTCTCTTTCTTTTGTTTGCCTACAACTCTTCCATGACGTACATGGTGACCTTAGCTCAACTGTTTGCTTTATTTGTTAAATTATTGTAGTCAAAATATTCTTGAGCTTCTTCATAAAGTGGATCAGTCAAGGGAGCATGGCATTGCAACAAACACAAGCACTTCTAACCGCCCTTTATCTTCCAGGGTGATGGATACAGAACCTTCTGATGGATCTTCTGTACATCCTCAACGCAATCAAGGTTCCTTGTCGCAGGGCTTTGGTTTGCAACTGGCTCCTCCTACTCAAAGGCTTCCTATGACGTCTTCTCATGCTACACCACAACATGTTGCATCTGAGACGGCAGATAAGGGTCCTACTTGGTTGTCTGCTACTCATACTTTTCCTTCTCGAGAGTCATCTCATGAGCTTAGAAATAACAGAGGTTCCTCAGGACAACTATTTGACAAAGCATCACAGTACAGTGCGCTGGGAAATATTCCACAGGGTTTCACTTCGGGCTTTCCTTTTCCAAGGATCCATACACAAAATCAGAATGTGGCTAATCTTGGTGGACAAGTAGCAAACACCCAATCTGATAATGCAATGTTTTATGATCGGACTGCTTCCAGTAATCAGGTAGATGAGTATTGTGAAAGAGCTCAAACTAGTCAATCTGACTTGCAATCTGCTCAGGACATGTCCCATATGGATAGTATGAATCAAATCCGTGCTGGAGATCCTATCACGAAGTCTTCGGCAATGGAGACTGGCATTGCTCCTCATTCTTCTGTTACATCATCTCCACAGGGTGCCCATTCAAAAGTATTGCACAATGTATGGACAAGTGTTTCCAGCAAGCAACATCCTAATGCTTTGAAGATTCCATCCTATCCCCAACCAAATAATATTTGTGAGACGACAACAGGACCACAGAAGCCAGGTATTGAAGATTCAGAAAACGATGTTAACCTTCCCGTGCAGCAGGTGTTGTCTGAGAGTGTTGATGCTGTTGAAGAGACTGCAAGTGCTTCACACATGAAGGAACATGTGAAATATACACCTGATGCACCTCAATCTAGCCCAGCTGCTACCTCTAAAGATATTGAAGATTTCGGCCGATCTTTAAGACCCAATAGTTTCTTGCATCAGAATTTCTCTATGCTAAATCAGGTTCAGTCCATGAAAAATATGGAGATTGATCCTAGTAATCGGGATGTCAAGAGATTCAAGGTTTCAGATAATATGATGGAAAAGCAACAGATAGATTCCATTTCCAACCGTAGACAACAATCATATGGATACAATAACACAGTCAAAGATGTGTTAGATAATAGTTCTTTAGTGCCACCATCAGATGCGAACTTGGTAAACTTTTCAACAAAGGCAGGTGATGCTCGAGATACTAATGCATCTTCTCAGGAGTTGATTGGATACGGTCAGAGAAATGCTCTTAATGTTGCTAATAATAACAAAATAAATCCTCAGATGGCTCCATCGTGGTTTGAGCAGTATGGAACTTTTAAAAATGGTAAGATGTTACAAATGTATGATGTACGAACAATGACTCAAAAGGTTGTGGACCAGCCTTTAATCATGAGGAACCAATCTGGTGGTTTGCATCTTGCTAATTCAGTGGAGCAAGTTAATAGTCTCAATGATGCTGGGCAAAATCCAGTGCTTACTTCACTTCCAAGTGAGCATCTGCCTTCTCAGTCATTACTTCCTCCTGCAGTTGACCCTGATTTGTCATCTAGTATGCGACCAAATAAGCGGAAAAGTTCCGCATCTGAACTTATACCATGGCATAAAGAGCTGAGTCAGGGTTCTGAAAGGCTTCAAGATATCAGGTGCTTGACAAAATGATGTGATTTATCCTTCATTCTCGCCTTAGATTATTTCAATGAAAATAACTTTTTAGTCCCAAGTTCTTTGATGATTTTGATTTTAGCTTCACAACGTGAGCTAACTAAACGTGGATTTAATGCACTTGTAATTTTCTATTGCTATTTCTGATGACTAGAAGTTAGAAAAGGTCCTTAGTCTATCACCAGCTGCTAGATCTGTTTTCAATTTCTTATAAGTTTTTTTTTGTGCCTCATGTTTTTGCTATATAAATATATATTCAATCTTGTTTTATATTTATCAGTGTTTTTTTACCTTCTAATTTTTGTCCATCTTGTTTTATATTCATCAGTTTTTCTTTTGCCTTCTAACTTCTGAGATTGAGGTTCTTTATTACTTGGCAGTGCCGCAGAATTAGACTGGGCCCAAGCTGCAAATAGATTGGTTGAGAAGGTTTGTTCGTAATTAATTCAGTCTAAACTAAATATCTTAATTGATTTGCTACTAGAAGTTCATGCTCCTATATATGACTGTAGATTGAGGATGAAGCTGAGCTAGTTGAAGATTTGCCGATGAAGTCAAAAAGAAGACTTGTGTTAACGACACAGCTTATGCAGCAACTACTTAATCCCCCTCCTGCTGCAGTTCTCTCTGCAGATGTCAAGTTGCATCATGAAAGTTTGGTCTACTCTGTTGCTAGATTAGTGCTAGGAGACGCATGCAGTTCCATCTCTCGAAGAGGAAATGACACAATCATGTCTCCTGGAAGCAAAAGCCTGTAAGATTTCTTTATTTCTTTTTCAAATGGGAAATTTGATCAATGGGTAAACATCTTAGTTGAGCATTTATTAACAAGCTTATTTGTACAAGCTTCACTACAACGCATATTGAAATAAGCCAAAAAGACCTTATAGAAGCGTCATTAGCCACTTTCATAAGCTTAACCAAACACATGCATGAACCATACGATAGGCTGAAATAAGCACCGTAATACATGCATGATTCCATGTTTTGGATTTGTTTTTATCACAACAATTAATTTTTTTTATTGGTGTATTCTGTAGCCTGCCTGATAAGCCTAAAGCATCTGAGAAATTTGATCAGTACAATTTGAAAGTGGAAGACTTTGATGGTAGAGCAAAAAAACTGGAAAATGATATATTGAGGTACTATCCGTGTTTATTTTTCTCGTGACCTTGCAAATACTATGGCTGGGTTGTATGTGTAACTGATTTCATATGCAGGGCCATTTGTGTATGAATACAGATGAATAGGTGCTTTGATATTACGTCTTCAATAAATATATAGTTTTATAACACGTGGCCTTTTAATGTTCTTCAGTAGTAATAAATTCCTTGGAACAATTGATTTGACTCGTTGATATACGGAATATTTTCAGAATATTTAACTTTCTTTTTTATCTGAAGAATGGGTTCAATTTCTTGTGAAATATACAGACAAGTCATTTTTCTGGAAAAATAAGTTGGATATATCCTAGTTCACTTGTGTTACTGTAGAAAAAACCAAGTGTGTTAATGATGGTAGAAGTTTTCAGCTTCTGAACTTTCAAACTTGTATTCCCATCTCATGTAAACTGCATGATTAAAATGCATAGAAGAAAAATTATGTCCATTAGTTAGTTAGAGTGAATTCATACTGATTTGTTGCGAGGAAATAGGGTATTAGCACGCCTGTACTGATGGACTGTAAATTTACGAAACTTTTTTAAATAGCAGCATGCACCACCTATTTTTTGGTTTTTCTTTACCGTTTGATTTTACATGGTAATGATGATATCTGCAATATCCAATGGCTCCTATACTGGGAGGTGAAACATTGGCCTGTATTCTCCACTTCCTACTGCTATTTTTAGAATTTACGTTATTATTTTTTTCTGTCTGCTGCTTTTTATTTTTTTCTATCCTTTTACTTATTTTTTTTACCATTTTCATATTGGTGATGCAGATTGGAGAACAGAGCCTCAGTTTTGGACTTGAGAGTGGAATGTCAGGATTTAGAAAGATTTTCTGTGATCAATCGATTTGCCAAGTTCCATGGTCGGGGGCAAAATGATGGGGCAGAAACCTCATCATCTGATTCAAATGCAAATGCTCAAAAATCATTCCCCCAGAAATATGTTACCGCAGTTCCAATGCCTAGAAATCTCCCAGACAGGGTACAATGTCTTTCACTTTGATAATTAATTAATTCATTTTTCCATCTTTCTTGGTCAGTTGTCTCCACAACATCCTGTTTATGGTCCTTTTTCTTTCAACTATATTATTGCACTTCATCGCCATAGAACCATACAACTGGCAGTGTAGGAGAAGAATGGTACTAGATTGCCTCCTCAACCATGGAGGCTGTTAGATCTTTTCAATCTATATATGATGTATGTATGTATGTCTAGATCTTCGCAATCTAGTTCTCTTTTTTACCTTTGGTTTTCAGGTTCCAAGCCTTTTGTATATATTAAGATAAGATATGCAGTTTACTTAGCTTTAATCATACCATTTGGCTCGGTTTTAGCAGATTAGTTTAAGCATGAGCTGTTCAATGTTTATTTGGTTTCTTTATAGAACATAAGATCTTAACTATTTATTTAATTATTTCCATAATTCCAATTCTAAATCATTTTCCTTTATTTATGTACTAAATATGTGCAATCTACTAACCTCAGTATTTAGTGAAATATCTGAGTCAAACAAGATTGTTCCAGTGGAGGATATACTCTACGAACAAAAATTGCCATAAGCTGTTTTGTATTTGCTGAATATTTTCTGTTGAAAATCATTTGTGGTGATTGTCTGATCCATATAGCATAAGTTGTTCAATATTTACTGAATAATATAGGTTATCAATTTCGAAGTATTTCCTTGAATTTGTATTTAGTAGAATAATTACATCTCAATCAATTATTTTTTGAACATCAAAATCACATTCATGTGTGCATAAACTGTGTAGAATTTCATGGGGTGCGGGAAGAAACACCCGAGACATGTATATGAGCGCTCTAGGTAGAAAAGCGAGAATGATAAGCGCTCATATATGTAAGTTTTCACGGGCTGAGTTTAAGTCTTATTCGGAGTCATAGGCATGTTTTGTTCCATTTAAGCTTTAACTATTTAAGTTTACATTGAATTTGCATCTCACTCAGTTGTCCAAAAATTCAGACTATGTTTGGTGTGTTGAACGTATTTTATTTGTCGGGCATGGTGGGAACCGCGGCGGGTGCTGATCCAGATGTGACTAAAGTCGCCCCAAGTATCGTATCGTATCGTGCGTAAAGTTATTATCTTCTGACAGTGAAAGCTTAGTTTCCATAAATTGTGGAAAATAACATTGAAAAGTTGAATTGGTCGACGTCTTTGGATACTTCTATGAAATTGACCATTCATTGCGAATGTATTAAAGTCATCATCCTAATAATAAATGAACTCGTACCTTGACAACGACAATATTCGTCCTTTTACCACGTAAATGAACTTGTACTATGTTTTCAACCTTTAGCAATTGCGCACATCGCCAAAAGAGAAAGCAGGAACGCAAACATATTCAGACCTTTTTGTACGAAACACTATGACAGCTATCACTTGTTTCTTTAAAGAGCAACCATAATACTTGTTTGTCATCAATTTACATCTATAATATAATAAACATATTATAGTTTACAAATATCAATTTTTAAAAATAACAAACTAAACTGATTGACTAACCTAATCGAAATTAATTTTCGGCCAACCTATCAGTTAATCCAGTCCCGAATCCAAATAGCAAAATCCAATTACTGTTGTCTGTAGGTTCATTCCAATTATACAATTATAACATTAAGAACGTATAAAAAATTCCTAAAGGTTATAAGGGGGAAATAGATTCGCCACAGAAAGAATAGTTCAGTACCTCCCACATATTTCCAATATATTGAGCATATTATCCATGCAGATACCGATTCGGCTAAGTTTGCCTTTGAACAAATTTCATCCGCACACGAAGATCCTGTCCGTCCACAATTTGTTAGCGTTGTGAGACTAAAGCTAGTCATCTATATTACATAATTATTATTTTTAACTCAACAGGAAGCAATAAGCGACTCTTACCACTCTTTTCGCATGGCTGCTACGACAACGTCTAAAAGGACAGTTATAGAAGGTCTATTCATTCATCTTCTCTTCAAACACTACGTCATTCAATGCTAAGGACTCGTTCCTGTTGACGGCAGCTTTAAATAATGCTAACATGCATTTCTTCCCCAACCACTGTAAATATCTCATTCACTCTGATTGAAGAGGGAAAGGAAAGGAAAGGGTGGGGGAGATTAGATGCATTTTAGACGCTGATAAACATTTGCATGAACTTAATATATGAACTTCGTTGCAAACTTACTTGAGAGTGTCTATGTTTGCCTCTGCAAGCCATGTTGTTAAATAAACCTGTTATGTACAATATATTTAGATAATATCATTATAAGAAGGAAACTGTATATTACATATATGATAGAAAAAAAATTTACTGCTCCAACAGGCATAACTATTTTGTTCGAAGAGATACACAGTATTCTCACGTAATCCACTTTTTTCTGAATTTCAGTAGCTACACAAATTTATTTCCGACCTTACATTGTTTCTCCAATTAGAGAGAGAGGCGAAACTCCAGTATATAAGAAACTGCTAATGAACCCTTGCAAAACTTTGTATTGGAATTGACAAAAACCACACTGGACTCTTGTCATGTTAGCTTACCATCCCTCTCCCCCGCAAAAACTAATTTAGTCCACGCAATTTTCAGACGCCTATTCTCCCAACTGAAAATGGTGAGCTAATTAAAATAGATCTACACTACGCCTAATGTATCATAGTCTAATCTAGATTTCCAGATCGTAGTGCAAAATGATGGTAATATATCTATTTTTATATATTTAAACCTCAAATGTAGACATTTTACACTGAATTCAAAAAGCAGAAGTGATATTAAATACAATACCTGTAAAACCTCAGGATTGGGTTGGTTGTCAAATCTTAAAGAGGCAATGTCAGATTTCCCATCCCTGAATCTTGGTGGAACTGGCCTACGAGTCACTTCACAGTACAAATTGCAGTCTCTCAAATCTTTGAATTCATCGTCATAAAGCTGAGTTGACCAATGCAACTGTTTGACTTCTGAAGGGTCATAACCAATGGACATAAATTCGAGAACAAGTAATCGCTGCCCATTTGAAGTAAGTTCCTCATTAATACCAAAGTTAGGAATCAAATATAATATGAAAATATTTTTGCAGAAATTGCAATTCACCTTCAAACATAGTTCCAGGCTAAACATCTGAACCAATTCCTCCGCAAATTTCTCTGCGATTTCAAAACTTGTAATTTTAGCATAATTGACATGAATAATTTCCCGCATCACACTATTGTCTCCCTCACGTTTTAGTTATATATAAAGTTAAAGATATTAATTGATTTCTAGGTGGAAGAAACAAAGTTATCATTGAATTATTTTCAGATTTAGAATAACTCCTCTTGAGACAATTTAAAAAATTCTATAATATTTAAACCCTCAATGATTGCTAAGAATGCATAGTACTAACACCTGACAACTCCATCAGAAAGAAACAAGTATGCGTTCTGTAAATTCTATTCCCCTTTATTGGACTATATTACAATCTTTATCCAATTTAAAGGGAAAAATTGTGAAATACAGTCTCATTGTTGCAACTTCCCCATAAACTTACTCTGTGGTAAGTAACTATATAATGCTGAAAATGAAATCAATATTACCTCCAGAGGATTAAAAGATTCTATGATGAATACCTATTCCTAGCAAGATCTAAAGAATTACTTCATTATGTGAATATATGTGCAGAACAAAGTGAAGGAAATGGGGAAAATAACTGGCAAATAGTCCGAAGAACTAGGTAACTGTATAAATTATCAATTGCTTATTTAGAAATATTGTCATACCATGTGAAGTTATTGAATAAAATGTAAATACTGGAATTCCACCACCATCTCCGCCATCTCCATAATCATTCTGGTCTGCAGAGTTATGAGAAAACTGTAACAGTGGACTACTGGTTGATCCTTTGAAGAAACACTTCATCGATCTGCTAATGTTGATCATGTCACTTACAATGCCCACCTGAAGTCACAAAAATAAAATAAAACATAAATACAATCAGCATCTTTAAGTAAAACAATTGCCTATTTTAAACCATGTGTATGTGACGGCTATATTTATTTAGCACAAAGATGTTAAAGAGGCACTAGAATTTTGTATGCCATTGTGTGTGTGAGCAGGTGTGAGTCCTATTCAGTGAACAAAAATTTGGATGTCATTGACTAAAATATTAGATGGCCTCAAGAATGAATTTTCAGACGAGCAAGCAGCTTATGCAATTAATACATGTCATAATATGCCATCAAATTTCTTTGCTAGTACAAATATTGAAATATATCAATGGTTCCCTATCGAAATTAAATTTCTTTGCTAGTACAAATATTGAAATATATCAATGGTTCCCTATCGAAATTAAACAATATGGATGTGAAATTAAACAATATGGATGTGACGTACCATGTCCTTATAACACAACAATAAGTTGCTCCTTTGCAGTTCCTGAATCAATTACAATAACCACAGCAATAGTTATTAAAATGATGTCATATACTTTAAAGCTTATGTTTTTCAATAAAAGATATTTTTATGGGAGGAGAATAATAAGACTAACGAGAGAATAAGGTATCCGTCTGAACAGATATACAAAAAATAACTTCAAATTTTATTATTCATATCTATTTTTCCGTGAAAGCAGAAAGGACACCAAGTCTTGACTCTGTTTTTGTTAGTTTGAGAAAAATTAAAACCCTCATAGATAGAAATTATGCACCCAACTTTGCTCAAAAACCTACTATAGGAACCTTCAAGTGGACTCAAATAAACTGGTGTCTAAAAGGACTGTATAGTTAAGGAATTTTCAGGAATTTGGCATTGCATTACTACTAGTCAAAACCTTACTCCAAATATTATTTTTAAAAACAAGTCATTCTGGATATCACTCAGACAGCAAATAGCATTTCATGATTCACTTTATCGTATAAAATAAAGCACCGCATGCCCTTGTGCTTTGGCTAGAGATGTCATAGGTTTAATTCCTGATGATTAAGCACACCAGCCAAAGTAATGTTTTTAGGACACCAGATTTCCAATATCCCGCTTGCGTCCTTCTTGAACCTACAGTAAATCCCCCACTACCAAGATGGTCTCCTCTTCCACACCAGACTACAAACAACTTCCGTAGAATCTTAATCATCTTAAACAACCCCAACCCTAAACTGGGATTTAAAAAAGAGGTAGAAAATAAAAATAATGGACACACATGCTTGAATGCAGATAATATAATCACACGGTGAGAAAAAAAAAACACCCTTACAACTATCAACACTATGAAACATTTAGAACTAAGGGATCCTAAAGTAAGTGAGGCCACTGCAAATTGCTGCATAATTTTAATTCAGAAAACATCAAAGATTTGAAAACTCAGTACATCTGCTTAAGCACAGCAATCACTATTGCTAACGAGAGCACAAATATGAATATCGCTGCCCAGATTTCTCTAACCTCAAACGCACAATTATGTTCACATTCAGAATCACAACAAAATTAGCAATATAAAAGAAAGTACAAAAGCAAATACAGATTCACCTTCCAAATCTGGAATAAAAGGCCTCCTTCTTATGAGGATTTAAAACAATCCAGTTTACTAGTCTTATGTTTTCTCAACATATAACTATATATTAAAGTAGTCGTAGACCAAAAGAGAAATAGTGGCTCCAAGTAGAACCCTATGTTAAAGTGGATAAGTGAAAGAAATTGATCACAAAAGAACCAACATCCAAGCTATACATGTGATGTAAAGTTCATATTAAATCAGACAAAATATGGCTTATATAAAATCATATAAAGCTCCAATGTGAACTAAATCTTGCCAGTTATGCTGTGTACTGAATATTCTATGCTGTGTACTGAATATTCAAATGGAAGTTACAGAGAAGTAACGGAGATAAACCTTTCCGCAATAAACACCTATATATTTAATTAGTCTCAACAAACAGAGATTCTATATGATATAACTAAATAAAAACCTGCCGTTGACAAATTTGCAAAATGTAAAGTGGGAATTATTTCTTATAAGACATGGACAAAATAATGACTAAAATCATGACAAATAGCATTTTTGAAAAATAATGATAATTTATGGGAAAGAGTTCATCTACTTCCAGCAATAATCTATCAAGCCTACAATTGGCAGTTTGATCAGATGCAACAGAAAGAATACAGAGCCAAACTCCTGGCATTCATTATCTTGCAGATACACAGGAACATGGGGTGGTAGAGAAATACCCATGTACAATAATGTACACAAATTCAATTTACTTTGAATCCAATACAAAATGTTTCTTTTATCTTTTACTTCATTGGAAACTAAACCCATGACCTGTCCGGCCAAACCAAGACCATGCAGTGATTTTTGTTTTCCCCTGATAAAGTGAATTACGAAATACAGTTTGATGTCATAGTATGATATCCAGAATAGCTAGCCTAAAATCATACAAACATTATTGCTAAAAAATTCAGTTTCCACAGAAGTTGAAGAACAAGGACAGCAAAACAAAAATCAACAATACCTGCCGCTTAAATAGCTTCAAACAAGCTCTCTTTCTAATACCAGGCATATCGCTCAGAACACCTAATTTCATATCAGGCATGTACCTACATCAATTACAAAACAACAATCACAACAGCATAACCACAAGCACCTTACAGGCCAAACACACACACACACAAAAAGAAAAATCTCATTAATTAAAAAAATAACTCGCCAGAGCAGGAATACTCGAACGGATACAACTCTGCGAAAAACTCCATCGGAATAACACATGCAAATTCAATTAAGTTCACACTGTTCCTATGTTCCAAATTCAATCAAGTTCATACAGTCTCTATGTTTTTGGTTTTGAATGCGAAACCGGCATAGACGATGGAATGAAACGCAGCGTATTGATAATACCTTTGAGAGAGATGAGAATTAACGAGAGCAGTTGCATGAGATCTTCCTGCAGAAGAAGCAGAGGACCATCGATTTTTGCACGAGGCCAATTGTGACCACTGGTTCCTCAAATTTCTTTGCGCGTAAGGCCTCCACAGTCTGAGCACTGACGGCGGTAATGGCGATGGTGTTTGGTGCTCAGAATCAGTGGTTCTTGCAGGAGTTGACGGTGCTGATTCTAGGGTTTCCATTGCTGAGTACAACCAACTGCGGCTACAAGTGCCCCTGCAGTTATTGTGTAAGTGCATGCACAGACCAACATCCTTTATTATTCTTCAAAGGATGCATTTTAAAACTGGTCATTTATTTTTTAATTACATCAATATATATAGTAAAATAAAACATATAAATTAAAGAGATGTGATATTTTGAAAACTCACATTTTCTCTTACTTTCATTTCACAACCCTATATATTAATAAGATACTTAAATTATTAAATAAAAAAATAATAAAAGTAATTATAAGATGATAGTATAAACTTTGAAGGGCATCCATATCCCATTGTAAAAATAGAATAACCAATCAACATGATTATGAATGAGGTGTTTAATGTTTTCTTGTTGTTTCTTTGAGTTAGGAATGACAATAGAGAGTCACTTGTCCCATTTGTGATTGGTTACCTTTATTATGCTGAATAAAATCCTGAGATAAAGCAACCTAATCAAAATAAAACAACTTGGAAATTAAACTAATCTCAAAACAAGCTAACTAAAGTCTCAAAGTATCTTAATAAGAATCAAGCTGATGATAAAAATCCTATTATATTAGAATGAAAAATTCAATACAAGACTATAATTAAAAATCTACAATTCAATTCAACATCTATCATTATTACAAGAAAAGTGCAATTCAACATATATCATTATTAGAAGAAAAATTGTTAATGCAAAATTACATTATCCTTTATTGGAGTAAATAATATGTTGTATCCTTAAATTTTTTGTCTTGTTTTCTTCTTTTTTTATTAATTAAAAAAAAACACCAACTTAACATTCACTTTGTTAATAAAAGAAAAACAGAAACTTAACATTCACTTTTTTTTTTTATAGGAATTTGATACTCATGACAATTGTGATGAAGATATTGTTTAAGGATGTATTAAAAAATAATATAAAATATTTATATCTTATATGTATTTAACTGTTGTAATGTTTAAAATATAGTTATAAAGGTTGACATATGTCGTTATTTAAATTTTTTACCTTACTCTATATTCATTTTTATTGTTAGTCACCAGTTGATTTTATCATATCATCATAATTACCCAGTTTTAATAACCACAATCATAAACAATCCAACATTGACCACCAATATTGTAATAGAAATAACAGTTGTACTGAAAATTGGTTATCAAGATTGTGATAATTTTAAATTTTTTGTTTTATACAATACTAATTTATGTTGTGAGTTACTGGTTGTTTCCATTCTATCATAATGGTTATCTGATTTCACTAATCACAACCATCAATCAAGCACCATGATTGTAACATGAAAAAACATCAATACATCTCACCACACCAAATTGAAACTCCCTAACCAAACTACTATCACACATTCAAGGTTGTCAGAAAAAAAAAACAACTAAAGAAGAGAATAGGGTGGAAAAAAGAAACCAAAAAACAACCTAAGGGAACAAACCCAATTTCAAAATTTTCTATATAAATAGCCTTAATTTTTTTATAATTATTAAGACTCACAACACATTGAAAACTGTTTACAAGAGAAAGTACATTGAAAACTGTTTACAAGAGAAAGTTTGTCATGAAGGAATTTCAAGATATCAAGACTCTAAAATATCGTTTCAAATGATAAAAATAGAATAACAATATGAATGCTTTGTTAGATAGTTATATAAAACATGGAAGTTATCTCGCTAACATGGTTCTTCATAAAATACGAAATTTATTTTTTACAATTATCATCATTTGAAAATTCATGTTTTAGTAAGAATATCATCTAACAGTCAAAAATAATTTTATATTTATATTGTTTAAAGTCAATGAGATAAATTATAGTGGTTGTAAATTTATAATAATTTTCTTTTTTTTAAAAGATGTCAAAATTAGGTGGTCAGGTGAATTTTAATGAAATATTTAAACACCATTTTGCTCCATGAATTAGTTGTTAAAGTTGAAGAGTACATGTGTGTCAATTTTGATAGCTTCATCATTTTAGAATTCAGCACTTTGTACATGTTTAATTATTAAAAGATGAGAAAGAATGTGAAAAATAAGAATAATCAAAATTCAAAAATATGGACAACTTATTCAGATTATTTAACACGTACAATCTATTTATTTTCATCACCAACCCAGAATATTCCATTTAAAACCACAATTCTTTCATAATTTAACTAATTTCTTCGTAGCATGTTTCAAATTCAAATATTTTTTCTCGAAATTATCATTCACATTTTAGCAAAATCTAAATGCTCTCTATATATTTACATATGCAACTAAAAAAAACAATTCAAATTAAACCTAAACTAACAAATAATATTACAAATGTAAACTCTCAATTTTATGACTAATTAGTTTAAAGTCAAATAATTTCAATTTTTCAATATAACTTAAAAATATAATTATTGGGTGACTAAAAAAATCATGTGTAACATTGATTACTGATTTTAAATTTAAGTGAAGTAGACAAGTTAAACCTTCCATGATGTATTGTCAATATGAGCAATTTTATCTTTCACAGACACATACATTGTTCATTCTCCAATGCAAGCGAAAAAAATAATCAATAGTTACACAGTTAATGAATTAAATTCCCCATTCCTAAAACTCAATCTATATAAACACATTAACCAAAGAAACTAAACTCAACCATAATTTAATAAACTAAAATAAATACTTTCATGAGTAATGATCATAAGTTCATAATATACAAAAACTTTATATACTTAGAAGAAGAACGTGAAGAACCCCCACAAAACCTCAGCAGGAATGATGGCAAGTCTGAGCATCAGAAAGAAAGGCTCTTTAACTTTCACTATAATCTTCAATTTAGAAGTCCTATTTTATCTTTGTTGCTAATATGATTAACTTTTAGCGCCTTTTTTTTCCCTTCCTTTTTTATATAATGCAAGCACATTTATGACTAAGGGTATAATGTTTTAACTATAAGAGGGGCAACCAACATTAAAGGCTGGTACCACTTTTGATGTTGATTTGGTAGAACAATCCTTCACAATGTGGCTTTGCTGCTTATAGTAGTGGCAAATTTTCTTGCAATAACAGTAAGAAATATGGCAAAATTCATTGCAAGAGTACGCATTGAAATAATCCTCTAGGCCAACATTTCTTTTTGTTAGGAGAATTCGAAAAGAGATAACGGGAAAGATTTTATAAAAATAAAAAAAAGAAAATAGTAGTTTTACACTACTCCTCTTCCATTACTCTCATTTGATATTGTTTTTATTAATAAAATATTATAAATTAATAAATAATAATATAATTTAGTGTTAAATAAGAGTAAAATATGAATAGTGGTGTCAAAATATTATCACCCAATAAAAAATGAGCCAAACCACATAAGAAGAGGGAATGACATTACCTTCAACCCAAAACTTTAAGGTAGTAGATTTATGGTTATTCTTTTTTATATATTGCTCAAATTACTCATTTCAAACTAATGTGAAACTTAGACTCACACAGTCCCTCTTCTACACTCTCCATCCATCGAGTTCAAACGAGCACTCGTAGCTGATACTGAACCTTTGGCTCTGATACTATTTGTTAGAAGAACCCGATGGGCATAAATAGAGAGATCTCATAAGGATGAGAAATTATCTAAACCACATAAGAAAATGACACCACCTTCAACCTAAAACCTTAAGGCAGTATATTTAAAGTAGATTTATGAGTCTTCTTTCTTATATATTGCTCAACTTACTCATTTTTACCCAATATGAGACTTAGACTTACACTTAGATTCCTAACAACTTTTAATTTGGACAAAATATGCAAGATACACGGTCATGAGGCCTGATCCCTTAAATCGAAAGGTGTTGTTTTTCCCAAAATAAGTCTAAAGAAAATACTAGAGTCCAATTCAATAATGTTGTACAAACCACTTTAAATTGTGTTTGCAACTTCATGAAAAATTGATCCTTTCATATACTTGTTGGACAATTTACAAATCTTTGAAGATACTGGTATGGATGACAACAAAATTTTGGTTTAACATATAAAACAATAAAATACACTCAATATATATTTAAAGAATATCAAACTTAAATACAACGAATAAACTTGAAACTCAATATATAGTAACCAATAAACTTGAAACTCAATATATAGTAACCAATAAACTTCAAACTCAATTCAATATATAGTGATGAGTATGAAACTCACACATAACAAATAAATGAATATTAAATTTTAAGTGAAATTGAAGAGTGTCAAAATACATGCAACAAATATTTTTTTTGACTCAAACAAATAATTTCAAATATAATTTCATGTTTAATATATAATACAAGATTATTCTACTAAAATCTCTACAATAAAAAATACTTTAATTTAAATTCATTCATTCAAATAAAATTTATTATCTGAAAAATTTAGCTACTCCAACAAAATTTAAGGAGTCCTTAGAAAACTCAAACTCGCTCACATAAAATTATGATTATTAAACTGAATATATTATTATAATTTTAGACTAACAAAAGTTTTTCAGTCTATCAAACTTCACATAAAAAATACTTATATGCAAACAACCATCTAACAAAAATAAATTAAAAAAATTCTCCTTAAACAAGATTCTGAGGAATAAATTATCTTTCCCTATTTATTGATATCTTTAAAATATATTTAAATCTTTAAAAGGATCAATGATTAATTTAATATTTAAAAAAATTAAAAGAGCTAATTTAGTTTTAGAGAATGAAATTTTTTTATGAAATGATGGTTGAATAGATAAAATTT
>Ga0123340_1001451_pt1 | contig 19702 bp, 12 predicted proteins | sample SirMexnodulemix_FD_89961 | JGI IMG/M metagenome (GOLD analysis project Ga0123340, IMG submission 89961) | Root nodule microbial communities of legume samples collected from Mexico - Siratro Mexico nodule mix | ecosystem: Host-associated > Plants > Roots > Nodule | place: Mexico: Nepantla... | reverse complement strand
TGGTGTTTTGGATGCAAGGATGGTGGGTAAATGACCATCTGTGATCACCCGTGAGTGTTTTATTTCTATCTTCTTCTCACCAAGACAAATTAGTTTAATTTTAGTTAATCAATTGGTGTTAATAAACATGATTGTTTATTGTTTTCTCATGAATGTAGAAAAGTTTATCACCCTAACTCTGTTAGGAAGGATTATGCTTTCTTTAACAATGTAAAATCTTAGTTTTGCGGCGTGTTAGATTTATTGTTAATATGTATTATTTGTTTTGTGTATCAATATCAGATATCAAGTGGCAACAACCTCGTTAGATTTATTGTTAATATGTATTTTGTTAATATGTATTATTTGTTTTGTGCATCAATATCAGATATCAAGTGGCAACAACCTCATATACCGCAATATAAGGCTAATTTTTCATAACAAATACTATTTCTAAATCATGATTAATTTTATTAGGAATTTTAATTTTCGTTTAATTCCAAAGTCCAGCATTTCAGGTTCATGGTAGATGTAACATCTAAGAATCCCCACGAAAACCACCATATGAGTTCACCACCACGGCAGCCACCATAGCCAAACAGATTTTTCTATTCATAACAAACCCTAAATTCAAACTAAATCCACAACCACAGCCATTCTACAGATCAGATAATAGATTGAAGAATAGTTTACTTCTGTCAAACCTTTGCAAGACCCGCTAGCGGCCACCACCTCCTCCAACCGCAACCACTCACGAAGAACCACCAATCGGTCCAAGGCCAACAAACCTACTCTCAACACGATTTGAAAGCAAAATCAGTGATTGAAAACAGTTCCAAGCTGGAGAGATCAGAAATTGTTAAAAGGAAAAACAACTTATCTCTATTCAAGCTTTGTAAGACTTGCCGACGGCCACGAGCTCCTCCAACAACAAGCACTGCACACACACAAAAATCAATCGGTGAAAAACACTCTGGAGGCTAACTAACCTACCCTCAAACGATTTGGGAGCAAGATCAGAATGCTTGGAAAAAGTTTGGAGGACGTAGGAGCCCAAAATGGTAGTGAAATAATTTTGAGGAAAACAAACCCTAAATTTAAATGAAAGTTATGTAGGCCTCAGTCCACACTTAAAATCGTCAGGCTCAGTAGCATGGGCCAGGCCACGCTATACACTAAATATATTTTTTGGCTTCTTTAATATTTTTTTACAATTAATAAAATTGTAATTAAATTGAGTTATAATTAATAAAATTAAACTATAATATTTTTAATATAAAATATTTTTCAAATTTTAAATAAATATTTTTTTATTAAATAAAACTTCTTAATTAAGTTTAAATATTTTATTTCATGTAAAAATTATTTACTCTATTTTTTATATTATGTTTTACTTTGTTATTAAAAAATTTGTCTATTATAATCAATTCAAATAATTATACTCTTATTATATCGTATTATTAATATTCAAACATAATATTTAGATATACTTTATAAATATAAATGAAGTTATAAATATAAATTAAAATTAAATATTATAATATGTAGATCAATAATTTTTAAATTAACTTAACTACATTTTGTAAATGTAAAAAAAAATATTTTGAAATGTTTCTATTAGTAATTAGGTAGTATGACTTATATGACAAAAATGTATCTTTAAGAACAAAAATTAATTAACTAAAATCACACATGTTAATTATGTCATATAATAACTAACCTTTTGAAGTGAAGATCAACCATGTTTGCATAATCATATATAATACACATAATATATAACATACAAACAATGAAGTACAACAAAATTATCATTGTTGTATTATCTTTTTCATTGTCCTCTCAATACTAATTCAATTTTTTTTTAATTTTTTATAAATTCATTCATAGTCCAATAAAATGTCATGCATTTGTAAATCATTTTTTTACATATTTTTTTATACAAATTTAATTCACTTTAAAATAATTGTTTTTCTATATGAAACTATTCATGTTCATGTGAATGATCCTAATTTTATTCAAAATTAATGTAATTGAATTATGATATTGTTATATGTGTTGTTAGTGTAACACCACCTAATTCACCCAATTAAAATTAGTATAATTAAAAAAAATGAAGAGTCTCTTATGCCCACCCATTTTAAATTAAGAGTCTGTAATGCTGACTTAATTAACACACTTTTATTACTTTGCACTCATTTTAAATGAGGCTCTATACAATGAAGAGTCAGCTGACGTGCACTTTCATTCCTCCATGATTAAAGCATTCCTATAATACTTTATTTTATTTCTCTTATTTATCTATTTTTTGATAAAAAAATATTATAACATACATTTGTGAGAATATAATATATTCATACCATTGTAATTAATACACTTACTACATTACATTTAAACAAATTAAATATTATTTAACATCTTATATATTATATTCAGTATCCACTGACATTTTATGCTTCAACTATTTATTTATATTTTATGATTCCACTATCATTCAATTAAATTCAATTAAATTTTAAAAATTATGATAATTTTCTTATTTATTTTATCAAATTATTAATAAATAATCATAATAACTTTTTTATTTACAACATTACTTTGATTTTATCATATATTTTTTAATATTTTTATTAATTATACTACAAAATACTAAACAAATTTTAATATATATCATTAAATTCATAATTTTTTCTAATTAATTAACAATAAATTTCATAATTACTTTTTAATTTATTCCTTTTATTTACAAACTTACACCAAAAAGTTTTCTTTCTTTAAAAAAAAAGATTTGTCACAAATTTTGCATACTGACACTTTAAATTTGACTTCAAAAGCTGTCACTTTAACTAATGCTGCATAAAAATTCTGACGTTATTTCGATGTTTGTGTTTAGTGAACTCCATTATAATTATTGCAAACATTAAAGAATTATGGTGTATAGAAAATTCTAGTATTGAATAAGATGAATGAATACTATTGTATAATTAGTTGTCGAAACATTAACCTAAATTACCTGAACCGACCAACCACACGAAAGTCCAAAACAAAGCAATAGGTTTTGAGCATATATTCTGGTATAGTTTAGTTTCAGAAGCATCTTTGTTCTAAATATATTTGTTCTAAATATATTGCATTTTTGTTCTAAATATATTCTGGTATAGTTTAGTTTAGTTTCAGAAGCATCATAGGTTCTGCATATTAGGAGTAGGCATGACATTTATAAGAGGCCCATCTAAAATTTTAATACAGATCTCATCTTCCCCAAGTATACCCAATTTAGGTAAATTTATGGATAACTTGCCAAAGTTTATTGTTTAGAATTATAATTTACGCATATATTTTAATTTAAATATGAACAACATAAATTTATATACTAATTACTGTGAATAATTGATTTGATTAATTACAAAATTTAATATAAAATAATAGTTTTAATATCTCAAAATTGTAAAACTATATTTTTACAATAAAGTATTTTATGAATTTGATGATTAATATTTTGAGAACAAGCTAACACAATATAGTTACATATTTTTACATATGATTAATATTTTTACATATTCTTAGTTCGTCAGTTAATGATTATAGTTACCTTACAGAATAAACTCAAAAAAACAGAGTAAATCATTCAATTCAATACGATTCCCTCATAATTTTACTCTCAACGTGATCAATTTTAAGTCTTCCTATAGAACAACAGCATTACAAGAAAATTATACCCTTCTGTCACACACTTTGTTTTGCATCTGAGCAACATTTAAATTTTCCGAAATTATTCAAGGAATCTAAAATTCATACAAGAGTTTAGAACTATATATAGCTACAAGAAAAATAAATCGATGAAGTGAATTTGATTTATGGATGATGATGAATGAGATCTACATCAATCATCATACGAGGTATGAGGAGAAGATGTGCAACCAGGATCAAATGGATCTTCAGACCCACAGCAATGCCAATACTGAAGAACTTTGCCAGAGTCAGGAGTATTCATTGTGCCCCCTTCATACACACTCTCAAACTTTCTCTTAGTTTCTCCTGTGGTAGAGGAAGATGCAAGAGATGTGAATCAAAGCCAACTTAAATCCAAACAATAATGCAAATGAAAAACATAATATTGAACTTTGGAATGCACAAGATTTTCTTCCACTTTAGATTCACTAGCTAAACCTTTCCATAAAATACTTCGATGGTAATCTCCCCCCCTCAAATGAAGGTAATGAATGGGTTTTATAGGCAAATGCTACATGTCTCAACTCCCAACTAATCAGTTCAGTTAACTTAAAATTTATAGTGATTCTCTTAGTCCAATATGAGGATGAAAGATGTTTCCACCAAGTTTCAGAGACTTAGCTTTCAAGTCCCAAGGAAAAAATAGTAGTTAAGGATAAAGTGTACAAGAAAAGGCATTGTGGTAGCTTAAAAAAGGTTAGAAGATAGCTATAGCTGTTATATCCCGTATCAATATCTCAACTTTTGCCAATGAAAGGTATTTCACCATACAACATCAGATATAACGATTCCTTGATAATGGTTTTTATAACGATATACAAGTACTCCATGAAGCCAGGGAATTTCAGAAAATTAACTGCAGTCAAATAAACCAGCTTATCTTCACTTAATTAACATCAATTAATCAAGAAATGATGCAAGATTTTTGTCAGGAGTTTAATTAAATGATTTGAGACCATTGGAAGAATTCTTATTTTTCATATCAAATGTGAGGTTCTGAATGAACTAATAAATCTTGGAGGAACAGATACTTTATTATGTGTACTCAAACATTCATAATTCATGTAGCAATGAATTAGAGGAGACATTCCTAGACAGCTCAAGGTTTTGTGAGGTAACATGCATTAGAATAATCATCACATGCCTTTACAAGCTTTTAAGTAAAAATGGCAAAAGTCAGGTTTTATCACCTGTTTAGTATTATTCAACTCTGAAGACTGATAAAACATTCTAACGATCTGGGCACAATCAAGAACATCTCAAAAGCTTAAATAGACACAGAATTGAAATACTACAATTACTTAGCTATGTTCAGGTAACTCCTCCAGCTTAACACAGTTATAGGTGGAGTTTATCTTTGTCTAATTGGGGTCAATTATTGCAGTGCAAAATAGAGGATTCCTTCACCAGGTTTTCTAAAGACATCCAAAATGTCAAAAGTGAACTTCTGAGTTGATGAATAAATTATAGTCAACTTCTCATAAGAAACAGAAATTTCTTCATGCCAAGAGTTTCATCATTTCCTTTATAATTTGATTCACACCAAAGAGAATAAATATCTTAAATTTGGGAGCATATTTACCAACACTAATTTGGGGGCATTTCTATACAATATTTATTTTTCTTTTCAAATCATAAATTTCAAAAGTAAAACCTAAACTTGAGAGGCAAATAAGCATGAAGCAAGTGAGAAACGAAATGGGTACCTCCAAAATGGGCAGTGTGAAATCGACAAGCAAGAGGGTGATTGAGAGAAGGGTCGAATTGGGTTTTGCAGTTCTTGCAAGTTCTGAGGTTGATGCTGCTTTTTTGGTTCAAACTTGAGCAACAACGAATAGATGGGTACGTGAATATGTTTGCGTTGTTTGGCTTTGATGAAGTCATGCATTGAGATTGCAGAGTAAAAGGTATTTTGTTTCCATGGAGAAGAAAGTGGTGAGAAAAGGAAAGAGCCATGAACCAATCACGACACAAGACAGATAAGAAATGTATTGTTACTACTTTTCTTTCGTTTTGGTTTTGATTCTCTGAACACTTTCTACAACATTTTCATTTGTATTACCTTCATCTGTTTTTTTATCAGTGCCTAGAGCTATTTATCAATTATACTGAAAAAAAAAAAAAAACTAACCAAACAACAAATAATTTATTTAATCGCTACAAAAAAATGTAATTTGTTGACAATTTTAAAATGGATTTAATTCTATGAATAGGTCCGAAAAACCAGTAAAACAGATTATGGAAACACAACCAATTAAGTAGCTTACGGCTTGAACTGACAAATCCAATCATTTTGACACCTCTATTTATAATAACTCATATATTTTATTGATCCAAATTATATAAATAAATTTGATTATAGAAAAATAAAACAAATCACACTTCTTGTTCATTGTGCACTTCAATACCAAAGGTAATTAAGATATTTAATAGCTAGGGAATGAATTTTGTTACACTTTTTTAAAAAAAGTGTGGAAAATAGTTTTTGAAAAAGTCAATTTAAAAACTAATTTATCAAATACAAAGAAATGTGAAAAAAAAATCTGGCAATAGTTGGGCCTGAAGAGAAAGAATGGCCCCAATCTAGGCCCAAGCATCACCACATGTACCCAAAACAAAAAAGAAGAAGGGGGAGAGGGAGTGAAGAGAAGAGGAAGAAAAGAAGAGAAGAAGAAGATGGAGGTGAGTTTATCCTCAACATCGTGTATACCCTTAAGCGCCAAGTTGAAGCATAAGCATGCCCTTTTCCACTCTCAATTTCCCACTTCCACGGCTTCAGCCAAAACCAGAAAAACCAAACCTTTGTTTATCGTTAACGCCTCCAGCAGACCCACCTTGTCCTCCAACTGGCTCGTTTCTCCACACGATTTTTCTGCATCCACCGCTTCTCCGTGGCTTCCCAGAATCGAGGAGCTCGATACCACCAACATGCTTCTCCGTCAAAGAATTGTCTTTTTTGGTTCTCCGGTTCTCTATTTTTGTTTTAATTTTTTGGGGTGGATTTCTTTTTTTTTTTTTTTTGTTTCCTTGTGTTATGAATACCCTTTGTCTCTTTGATTATGTTTTTAATGGAAATTTGCGAACTTGTTCATGTGGGTTCATTCTAAAGGACGCTCATAATAACATAAGAATGAACAAACATGAGAGAGAGAGAGAGAGAGCAAACGGGGAAATTGATATGATAGTGTGAAATTGCTGAAGAAATATTGTTTGGTGCTCTGTTGTTTTTGAGAAAATTTTGACTTGTTAAAATGAGTTCATTCTGAACTTGGGTGCCCCAGTATAACAAAATAAAAATAAAATAAAGCACAAAAGGGAATGCAACTGAAGAGAGTGAGACAGTATTTGATGGTGTGTTTGTGAATTGCTTTGTTTGATCAGGTGGATGATATGACTGCGGATTTTATCATTAGTCAGCTTTTGTTTTTGGACGCTGAAGACTCAAAGAAAGACATCAAGTTATTTATAAATTCACCTGGTGGTTCTGTTACTGCTGGTATGTATTTTGAATCTCGTTAATGAAGACAAAAGAATGAATCTATTTAATTTGTGATGATAGGAAAGGAAACTTCTCTCAGTGAAGTTTGTGTCTTGTTAGGTTTAATGATTATACTTCAGTTTAATGAATCTGAAATATGTATGTGGTATGCTAATTGCTCTTTGTTTATGATTTCATGCAGGGATGGGAATTTATGATGCCATGAAGTTGTGCAAGGCAGATGTGTCAACTGTTTGCCTTGGGCTTGCTGCGTCCATGGGTGCATTTATCCTAGCTTCTGGTACAAAAGGGAAGAGGTATTGTATGCCGAATGCAAGAGTTATGATCCATCAGCCACTTGGAACTGCTGGTGGAAAAGTAAGATTGCCCTCTTGTATCTTTTGGCTTGATGATTGTCAATACGAAGTAGGTCTGAAGTTTTTCATTATTATTTTCTTTTTCTCAAAATGATCAGGTTAAAAGTAAAGCTAATTCAGTTTTCAAGCATGTTACAGAAGAGTGGGATGTGGAAGGAATAGAATTCCCTTCACTGCAATTAACTATGTTAACTCACATTGTTCAAAGTTCTTTTAAGGATAAACATCATACCATTTTCTTTTGTTTACTAGACATTTGATGCTTTAGCAACCTGTTTCTTTTGGGCGGCACATTAGATGTGCAAGCATGAGGTGGCTGTGGTGGATTGAATCTCTTCACATGTGGTCTTATTGTTTTGGCCGCCTACTAGGAATTCATAATGTCTGGTGTGATTGTTATGCACATAAATTATGTATGATAAGCTTTTCTATTAATGACTTTGAGCAAAAACTTTAATGCAAAATAATAAAATTTAATTGTAGGCTACTGAGATGAGCATTCGTATAAGAGAAATGGCATATCACAAGATTAAGATCAACAAGATACTATCAAGAATCACAGGGAAGCCTGAAGAGCAGGTTAGATAGGAAATGCATCCCCTTTATCTAAATATATCACATTAATTTGGTGTTAAATATAATGCTTAATTTTGACCCCTTTAATTTATTTTATTCAGATTGAACTGGACACCGATCGAGACAATTTTATGAACCCATGGGAAGCTAAGGAATATGGTTTAATTGATGGCGTTATTGACGATGGAAAACCAGGATTAGTTGCACCAATTGCAGATGCAACACCACCACCAAAAACTCGGGTATGGGATCTATGGAAAATTGAAGGAAGCCGGAAAGCGAAGAAAAATTTGCCCTCAGAGCACAAGTTTTTGCAGAATGCGTCTAAAGGAAGTGATGGTGATAAAGGCAGTGGACAAGAAGGAGAAACACCCGTTGCAGTATGAGTTTGGGGAAGAGTGATTATTGTATTGCTTCTATACTCAGGAGATCTGTTTATTTTATTTTGTTAATCATGAAAAAGGGGTTCTCTCACTTAGACATAGAGGTCATATTCTACGTAACATTCATACTGTATATTTGTTTCTTAGATTTCTTTAAATGCTTCGAGTATTTAATACATTAATGAATATAATGTTTTCTCCTCATGAGGGTTGGTTTTCGTGTTCAATTGGGTTGTTTTTGCATGATTCTCACAGTGCTAGGAAACTAATCTGTTTACTTTGAATTCATCAGTTTCCAGCGCTGGATTGTTTACATTACATTTCTTTTCTTGTGCACTTTTACTAAAACCTTTTTCTTTCATCTTTCTTTAAACGGTTAATGAAGTGTCGCATTCTCTCTTATTATGCTATATATAAGTCAGAGAAGAGGTTAAAAAGTTATTTTGAATATAAAATCAAAAGAACTTCTATTTTATTGCAATTTCAAAGACGAGTGGAAATATCGAAGAATCAACTTTTTTAAGCAATAATTAGTGTTTAAGAAGTTAATCTAAGGATCTCTAAACATTCCGATGCAGATAATATGGAGTCATTGGAAGCGAAATCACCTATGCTAGAGACTTAATGAAGTTTTACATGGGTTGCTTATTGCTAAAAACCTTCATTTTTTTCATCAAAATTTGAGACCAAGCCTAGCACTAGACATTTTTGTAATAAGTGAAAAAAAAAAATGGTATATCGAGCAAATTTGAAACTAAATAAGTTTCACAAGATTTTTTTTTTTTACGGTGAGCGACAACATGAGTTAATTGCACCAAAAAAGGTATCCACGGATTCCTATTTTACAAGCGATATAACGATAAGTCTTAGCCTCATGCAATATTGTCAAAGTTGATTGTGAAAAAGTTCTAATGTCATGGAACCGAACTGATGATATGGTTCAATATCAATTCATCTGATCATACAAAGCCCCACCGTTGCCCTTTGATGTGATATAAAACACAAAAGAATTGATTTCAGATTTTCTTATTATCATAGAAAGTTTTGATAAATGGTCATGCATACACCATCATCCACTGGCCCACTGTTCGGCAACGGGAATTCTTTCATCTTTCCCGAAAGATCGTAACAGAAGTGCTTTGTTATGAAATATACAAACAGATTTCATAAGGAAAATAGATACGGAAAATAGATACGGAAAATAGAGAATACAGATTCCTGAAGGGTTGGCTATGGCTCGTAATGTAGTGTATATTCACTGCAGAAATTAAATAATACATCTGTCTCGGTTGCTGTAAAAGGAAGTAAAACATCTATACATCGACAAAAATTGAGATCAAACACAGTAAAGTTGTAAACTCTAAGCATTTGAAGCTCATCTTAAGACAACATTCAATTTGTTCTGCACCTGCTCTCTTACTTTCCACTGCATTGACAAGGGGGGATCAGGTGTTGGTAGCTTTCACAATAAAACATGACAAACTATCATGATTGCACTAGTATTTTAATTAAATTTAATACCTGCAGATCGTTAATTTCCTCGTCAGTAAGAGAACGTTCCATAGACCTATATGCAATCCTATAGCAGTGGCTGGTCATTCCTTTCTTGTTGGTAAAATTGTCTATTAATTGCACCTGCAATTTGAGAAGTAAAACAGAAACAGAAAAAAGGACCAAACTTAGTACAGACTCATAGGAGAAAAGGATATTATAATCATGTTAAAAAAGCTAATGATTAATCTAAGAAAAAGAGGAGAAAAGAAAGAATACGAGGGTAAACAGTTGAAAAGCCAAGGAAAAGAAAACAAAAGCACGCTTTTTGCTCAAGATTTTCTTCCTGGTAGTAATATTACAAGGAACCTCAAACAACAGTGGTCAGCCACGAATCCACGTGAAAAACAATGGAATGTGTGTGGTGGTTCCATCAGATCCATCTGAGGACTCACTGAGGGATTATTGTATGAAGCCAAGGACAACAAACAGGTGATAGGTTATGCTATTACAGAATGGCAAAGTCTACTTTAAATAAATGTTCTAAGCAACCAGAAGCCAGTCCAAGCGTAGAATATTGAGCTACGACCTTGAAAATGGATCTAGTTTGTGGTAATCAAGCAGCAATGCATGTTGTCTCTAATGCTATTTTTCGTGAAGATCAAACATAATGAAGTTTTCCATCACAGTCTTTTTGGATGCATTAAGATTGGCACTGTTGAATCAACAAACTCGTGAACATATGCACTGAGTCTTTTAGAATATGTTTGGGAGGGAGATTTACTAGTTTTGCAGGGCAGGGGAAGGGAGGAATACTTTATTTTTAAATTAAGAGAATTATGTAGTGCTTATAAAGATAAACAAAATATTATGACATTAAGTTTATGCTAATCTATTGTTTTCTTTCGTTCATTTTACAAAATTATCAGATTAGAGAATATTTATTAGAAATGAAAAATCCATCCTACCTCCCTTTTCCTCCAAAATCCAACTCCCAAACATGCCCCTTGATATTCTCAGATCCACTATATAGCAAGCTTGTTACATACAACATCTAAGATGTTCTAATCTGAGGAGGAGTTTTAATATTCTGCATGGTACTGATTATGCACATTAACTTCAGCTACAATAATCACTATACAGTAGTATAATCCTCTTAAAAGTAACTATAAAGTAGTATAATGAAAGTCCAAATCACTTCAGTTATTCCACTAGTCAGATTTCGTCTTAAAACCAATTGACATTGAGCAAAGCTGGTCAACATTATAAATAAGTACACTTCAAGAATTGAGGTAGGTAATGTGGGACTTCCCAACATCACCCCCTCTCTCCCCTACATAAATGTTTGCTAGAACAAACAAACCTATCAAAATAAATTATCTACCAGATGAGTTATAGGCTTAGATACCATGTCAATTTTTATCTTAAAACCAATTGGCATTAAGCAAAATTGTGTAACAGACATAAAAGTTGTACTCCAAGAATTGAGGGAGGAAATGTGAGACTTCCCAACACCACTAAAGCAGTATTCCATCTATAAATCATATCTTCCTACAATTTACACTATATTATAAGTAGAATGGGTATCCTACTGTACAACAATACCTACTCGCCAAAACTTCTGGTATCCGTTCTTTTATCAAAATGCAGAAAGGGAGTAAGCTCTCGGACAAGAACAACCAGAGTTATGCTCCTCAAAAAGGAATAATCCTCTCTTCCCATCTTTGAGAATTCTAACTGAAAAGATACGTAATAATCCTCCCAACTCCTTCACCCTCTCCCTATAATCATTCCTAACTGCCACATCAGCAGGTCCTTGCTTACCTTCCTTCTTCTCTTTCTTTTTCTTACTCTCATAAACTCTTCATATTATGCTCCTGCCTTGCTTAAGGCCCCACTAAGGAAGCTTCTTCTGATCCAGCAGTATAGCCACTGCCACGTAGTCTATCATAGTATTAAGATACATGTTACGGCCTTTGTTTGTCAAGATTTTGATTGCAAAGGCCATTTCTAGTGTTTTGGTTTGGAAACTTCTTCCCTAAAACAGAACTCAGTTTTTCCTTGTCTCATTAATTTTGGCCAATAAAATATTGTGGTGACTGAAGCTTTAAGCTTCTGGTTGATTTTAGTAGGCTTATAATATGGGTATGGTAATTTGATGATTTATTGCAAAGCCAAAAATGCAGCGTCCAAAAGTATTGTCAACACTGGTTGATAGCTAATTACATACGCACTTTGTTGCCATTGAACATACAAAGAAGTTCTGCCAAATTATTCAAAGATGTACCTCCTCTACGAGATCCCCTGCTATTCCTCTGACCACTTCACACAGATTGTTTTCGGTAAATGATTCACTGATCCAGAAGCTCATGTCCTTGTAACAAGGAGGAAACTTCAAAGATAAACATAAAAAAATTAGAATGTTCTCACAAGATTTAGTAATGTGTCGATTGAAGTAAAAATATAAATTCTTCAACACTAAAGATAAAAATCAAGACAGTCAGACATGCTGAGAACATAAATGACAAGATCTTGAAAGATTACTTAGTTAAAATGCCTTCTTGTCTTTTACATAGAAGATGGGTATCATTTCACAAGAATAAAACTAAGGTGCAGAAAATATACTCTAAATTTGTTAGTTTAAAACAACTAACTTTCCAAATTTAATCATGACAAGGCCTTTAACATAGTAAAGCAGCAGAGTCATGAAAAATGTAGGTGTACAGCTAACTGTAGACCATCTTAACTTTCAATCACATGAATATTTCTCATCTAGCTTTCGAGTTTCAATAGCAGGACATATTAAGGAATAAGAATAAGAGATATTCCTAGACATGAACATACTCAGAAAAAATTTATAACAAATGAATCAAGGATAGGCAGACATTTAGACATGTAGATGTTACCTTTGAAAATGGCTTAAATTTGACTCCCAATTCACCCTTCGAAAACTGTAAAAATAATAAAAAAGCAAGCATGTGCAAAAAATTAGAGACGAGATTACAAAATGAACTAAACAAATAACATTGTGAATCTCAAGATGACTAAATCATAAATTTGTGTGGTCACATCCATGGTAACCACGAAAAAGAATAGACAACATTGAAGGATGCTTGTTGAAAATATCCGTGAAATACCTGGGAGGTAAATCGCTCATCATTTGACCAGAAGAGACGAATATCAGGTATGTCAAAGAGAACCATAGCTAACCTCTCCAACCCTAGGCCGAAAGCCCAAGCAACACTATCAGGTTTCCCATTTCTTTTCAGAATCTCTTGCTCTGTCACTCCACACCCCAAAACTTCCAACCAGTTTTCCTGCAATAAAAGATATATTAAACATTACTTGATGTTGTTACAAAACTAGAATCAGAAGAATTCAGGGGAAAAAAGAGAGGGAAGAAGAGAAATAAATACAACAAGCATAGGAATAAATAACTTAAAGTTTACCAAACAGGTGTAGCAAACACCAGTGTGCTTTTAAAAGCATAACTTTTATCGGCATCATGATTAGTAACAGGAATTATATAAACACGGTATTTGAAGAGACGAAATGTATAGCATACCTTGAAATATATTTCAAGTTCAAACGATGGATTAGTAAATGGGAAATAAGTATCCACCCAGCGCATTTCCACGGCACCTGAAATAGGAAAAGGGAAAATTTATTAATAAGCAGTTATACTCGGCTTCAAAGGAATATAACAAGCTCATAACTAGGTGCCTTGTGTACATAATTTCTTGTAAAAACAAGTTAAGCATTTTTGCATCATAATGAGAATCATCATAAAATACTCCTCCGGTCCTATTTATAAGAAACAAATTATTAAATCATCAAAACCAATAAAAACAGTTAGATTTGTTAGTTTTAAAAATTATTCAAAAAATACCCTTAAAAATGAATTGACATAAATAGTGTCTGCATTTAATTAATTCTGGTGAAAACAAATAGTTTAATTTGATAGATAGTGGCTCTTTCAAAATAGATTAATTGTAATTCTAGATTATTGAAAAATTTAATTGAAAGCAAATGGTAAAACTAAATTACTAAATTCCTAGAAATCATATTTTCCCACCAAAAAAACTCAAACTAGATGGAAAAATTAATCTAGTCATGAATGTGTATCAATGTCTTTTAGTATCCTCATGCAAGCAATTTTTTCTTTAAATAAAAACAAAAACAAGGTTCATGCATGCCTCCACTTCCATGGGAAACCAATGGATGTCTTGTAAATAGATATTGCAATAAATTAAAGGTATAAAAATAATTTAATAATTAATATAGGCCATTGTTTCTTATATTCAGGACCAGACAAACAATCCCGTTTGTTTCTAATAAATAGGACTGGAGGGAGTATTTTAATATTTCCACTTTCCTTACATAGTTTTATTTTTTATCAAGAATTATGCAAAATAATTCCAATTTCACAATAACTTGCAGTTGAAGGATTGCAAACTCGTGCAATTCTGAGTTCAACCACAAGTTTGATAACCATGCCTCTAAACATTTCTTAAAGTATAAGCAAGCTATTTAAAAAATAAAAATAAAATCATTTACATAATGTTTGGTTCAAAAGGAGATAGAAGGGAGGTGGCTGAAATCTCTCCTCGTTCAATTTTGACTCCCCAGAAAATTGGGGAATGTGCAAGGGAGAGAAAGTTCTAGTCAAATTAGAGCAAATTACTCTTAAACTAATAGCTTTTCTAAGTATATACTAGTAAATTTCTTCATTACCACACTCATGTTTTCCATTAAAATTCATCTTCTCCTATCCTTTGCATCAAATATAGCACTAAGGAAGACTACAAATTATGCACATTTATTTTTTTGATATTAACGTTCAAAATTTTCTTTAATAATTTTGGGACAGGTTAAAAAATAAGAGCAGCTCCGCTCTCCTATCAGTGTCAGGTCTATAGAGATCAAATGTATATAACTTTACCCTCGAAGTGGATGTTTCCAGAACTTGAGAGTCCATCAACACTAAGCCAAAAGTCATAAAGCAAATTTCTACACTAAATAATTTTGAAGAGTGTTTTTATCTTGTATTGAACAATGGAAAATGCATGCATGGATGTATGCAATAATGATGAAGTATCTACAAGATTTAAATTGACTGCTTTCTTTGCTTTAACTAATTCATCTTGCAAAGCCTTGTTAATTATCAAAATACAGCAACTAAAAATGAAGTATGTCTACTGGCCATTTCAAAATACCAAATAAATGACTTGCTAGACCCTCAAGGCATTTCTTTAAGTCTGTCGCTGCAAATAGTGTGGCATCCATTCCTGATGCCTCCCAATCTTCCGGAGAAAAAACCCGAAAGCCTTCCATCTGCATGATAAAAAAGAGGAAATTATATTCAGTTAGTTTTTATAAGATTAAACCAGTCACTGCATATGGAGACATACTTGATGGAAGACAGGATAATGAGTTGAATCAATTGAATCCCTACGATAAACATCTCCTGTAACAAGGAAATGAGTGTAACCACTTCTCAATAATTCTGCCTGATGAGCACTTGTATGGCACCTTAAAACAGTCTGAGGGTCTACGTAGTAAGTGTCATTATAGCTCCTACTTACATGGTCTTCAGGAACCAAGACATCATCAAAATTCTGCAACAAGAAAAAGATTGTAAGTAGCCTAGACCTCATCAAAATTCTGCAACAAGAAGATTTTGACAAAGAAACCCAACCACAGTTCAAAACACCTTGTCAACCAAGACAAGCAATAAGATAATCAATAAAAACAATGCATTTTAGCAGTGCTGAGGAGGCACTTTTACTTGTGCTGAAAATGTAATATTGACAAGACAAAGCAGTATTTTTAGCTAAGGTTTCAATGATTAATTTTATTCGTTGAAATGAATATGATTGTGAAACTTGCAATTCGACCTATAAATGTGGTAGATGCATCATAAACAAAGTACAATTACACTCAAAAGCTACCATTAATATTTGTTTCATATAAGCATTCATCTACAAACAATGTTACCATAGTGACCTTTTTTAATAGCATTCTTTCTTTAACCCCCTTTTTCCTCTATTTTGTACAACCTTCCGAAAGGAGAGGATTAAAGAATCTGCAGATACCGGTTAAATAGCATCATAAAAAAAAACTACTGAAGAATGAAGTCATTTGATCAAAGGCAAAGCCATGTACAAGAAAAAACAGAAGAATGATATAACTTCATCAAAAGCAGTGCCATGAAAGGACGGAAGAGTCATTTGATTAAAGGTCAACGTGTTTTAAACAAGCATCGCAGAAAAAGGAAAAATATAAGGTCAATGAGTCGGTCATATGTGAATAGACCATCCACTAATGCAAAAGTAAAAGCACTGTTTCCTTTCATATCAAAGAAATCATATATAATACGAATTATATACATATACGTAATTCATAAACTAAATTAGTATCAATAACTTTAAATTACTTTTTTCTCCTTTTTTTTAAATGCCTGTTTCAGGATTTCAACTCAGTATACTGATCTTAAAAACTGAGATTTGTAATCTGATAATCTACAAATATTTTTTACCTACAGAAGAAAATCAACTTCCAGATACTCAAATAACATCAAGTAACAAACAGAGAACTTCAATGGCATGAAATACTCAATAAAAATCAGCATATATCTAGAAGGAACTAAATGCAGAAGTAGCAAATAGTGTATTAACAAGCGTGAAACAGAGTAACAAATAGCAAATAATACCAATGCATCATAACTAATTCCTTAATTTATTTTTTATACCTCCTTCACTGAAACAATAGGGCAAAGATCATCAAACTTTTCGAACTTATTTGAACAATTTGTGTCAAAGTACTCATATATTGCATTCTTCAATATCCCTAGAGGGTGTTGATCCCTCCTGTGAAGCTGCACACCAAGTTTTGAAAATATATTGTCTGGCACATTATTTGTAGGATCATCCCTCACCACATCTAGAAGACCGCAAATCAGAAATTGAGAATTTAATATTGTATAAACCAAAGAACAATTTTCAACTAAAACATTAGCATATAGCATATAGCAGCAGCACAAATGTAAAGGCATGTAGAAAGTAAAAATGTAAATAAATAAGTAAATTAAACACAGCCCAAAATATGTCAGTGAGTTCTACAGCAGCAGTTACATCAAAATGTGAAAATTAAATAAAATGACTTCAATGCCATTGACCAGCAGAAAGTGTGCAAATAGGTAAACAGTCAAGGACATTCTCCTTAAAAATTACCACACAATTAGTGATTCAAAAACAATGGAAAAAATGGGAATATTAGTGCATAAACCAAGTTTGAAGGTTTTCTGTGGATCATATTATGTGATTACAGCTCAAATAAGCATACATGACAATAAACATTCTTATAAAAGAAAAAACAAAAGGTAATACCCAAAGTACCTTCTCTGCTTATCTTGACTCCACCAATATCCAACACTGACGACACTGGCTGCCTCCATTTCTTCCGTGAAAGATTGTGAGTGGAAACGGAAGCAGCTGAAGATGAGAAAGGTAAACACGATCTAAAGCTTCTTAGGCCATTACTTTGGCAAAAGAAAGAGGCCCTAGCAAATAGTGTGGCGTGAACTGAAGAGATCACCATTGCCATGCACGTGAGAATCTTAACCAGCTATACTTGAAGCACTGGACAGTAGACTGAAACAGATTTTACGAGGAAGCTCTACTTTTGATAAGCTATTATCCTCCAGAATCCGGTGCCTCACTGGAGGGAGGCTAAGTAGAGAAAACTCAATTTAGCCAAAATAAATCAAGATGGACAATATGGTCACTTGGCCATATCACAATTTAAGAGAAAAAAGTCCACAACCCAAACTCTTTTCTATTGAAAACTGGTCATTGTTGTTTCTTGAAAAGAGGTTAGCAATAAATAGAATGAAAAGAAATCACACCCAATAACACAGTATAACACAAAGCACAACAATTAATTTTAATCCTATAAACTCAAGTGGTGTTCACCTTTATAATGGTATTTGGTCCAGAAACATCTTCAAAACGTATAGATAAGCACCAATTTTATCACACATAATGCACTGTAAACAAACTAAAACTTGCTTACAAATTAAAATTGAAACTAACCTAAAATACTTAAAAAAAAAAAAGAAACAAAAAGCAATTACAAATGTCTTTCAAAGGAAAGTAAAAAAAATGTTAATAATGATTCAGTTTAATTGGCGTTTTACTTAGGGCCTGAACCAATTTTAGGAAATTTTTGTTGGACATTTAAATAAAATTCTTCTACTTCTCATTCTGTAATAATAATTTCAAGGTATCCTTTCACTCATCATCTAGGAAAGGTTCTCTCCTTTTGCTAAACATCTATGATACATGAACGGCTTTAGTCCTCCATCCAACTCCCTTTCATTAGCTATAACAAACAGACAAACAAGCAAGCAAAATCCATTTCAGAACAATTTTAAAAGCTGCACTGAACCCGATTATCGATTTTAGGATAAGGATAACGCCAACGCGTTTCTTACACATTTGAATACAGCAAACACACGAAGGTAGAAATACCTAATCAAAGAGTTAAAAAAACTCACCAGCAATGAATTGTGTTTTGCAGGTTCGAGAACGACGAATAGAGGATCTGTCGGAGCGAACTGCAGCTGCACCTGTTTGTTCGATTGATTGAGAGTTAGGGTTCCACTGAACATTTATTCTTTAAATGAAAATAATAATCTGTAACAAAATGTCGCAAAAACCGAGTTCTGAAGGAAACTTGACAACGTGCAGTAACCGAGCACACGTTTGGTTTCAGAGTAGAATTGGTTTCGACGAAATTGAATTTTGAGCGTGAAAAAGATAAGAGCCTAACATTGAAGAAGAAAAGCACCGGAAAACTCACCTTACCGTTGAAAATGGTGGTTGTTGTGCGAAGTGGTAAGTGCAGTAGTTGTATTGTAAGAGTAGCTATGGCTCAGAACTCAGGACCCGTTTTTTTATCGGGTCTTCTTTGACCCACCCACTTTTTGTATTTTCGGATAAATTTGCAATTTTATTCATTTATTTTATCCACACACTTTTAACCCTTTGTGTCTCTTTCTGACGTGTTTAATTTGTTGTTGTAATTTTCATAAATTATCTGATATTTGGCTTAGAATATTAAATGAAAAAATCGTACTAGTATTTAACATTTCAACAAAATTAAATTGAAAATACAACAGCAAAAAAGGGAAATTTTATAATGCAAAATGTTTAATAAGAGAAATTTAAAAGAAATTCAAGATTAACTAAAAAATACGAAACATAAACTCATTCAAGCCTTTCTTAAGATTTTGGTTTTGTGGCCGTATTTTTCTGTATGGAAAGGGAAAATGATTGTCATAGAAATCACTCCCAATAATAATAAAAAGATAAATTAAGAAAGAATATTTTAATTATTTATTTTTTACATTTTATTAAAAAATGAATGAAATATTTATGTATGGAGAGGGAAAACGACTGATAGAAATTGAAAATTTAGAAGGAATGAATGTGAGAGAAGAAAAACGAAAGCAGAAAACTGTTCGAAGTCAGCAGAGAATTTTGATCCTTGGGTCGTGTTTTTTTTTTTTTTTTTTTGTGGGGTTAAGTATTTGGGGGTGTTTCTTTTATACATTTTTCTGCCCCCGAGACTTAGGGGAATTTCGTTTTGCTTTTTTTGCTTTTAAAAAAAAAAAAAAAAAAAATCTA
>Ga0123340_1001449_pt1 | contig 19716 bp, 18 predicted proteins | sample SirMexnodulemix_FD_89961 | JGI IMG/M metagenome (GOLD analysis project Ga0123340, IMG submission 89961) | Root nodule microbial communities of legume samples collected from Mexico - Siratro Mexico nodule mix | ecosystem: Host-associated > Plants > Roots > Nodule | place: Mexico: Nepantla... | reverse complement strand
CCAGCAAAGAAAAGAAACTGTATGGTAATTGTATTGGAGTACTGAATCAACTCACCTCTCAAAAACAGAGAGACTGTGTTATTATATACACTGAGTAAAAATAAAGAAGAAAGAGAGTATAACAATAAACTGTTACAATATTCTAACAGATTCAGAAGAGAGAGAATGACAACTGTAACGATGCCTACAAACAAAAAAAAAACTTCTATAGACTAATATTCTTCTCCAATAGTAACACACTCACTAGCTACATGAAAAGTGATAAAAATAATCTCTTTCTACTACAGGGAGCTTGGCATTGGAATTGTACCATACAGCCCTCTTGGTCGAGGTTTCTTTGGAGGCAAAGGAGTTCTGGAAACTGTGTCAAATGTTAGCTCTCTGGTATAACAATTATCCATATTCTTCATCTTTAATTAAACCCTAATCGAGCAAGAACTTGTTTCAATATAGATATGGGTGTATGATAAATATTTGTTTCACTTATCAGACGATACATCCACGCTTCCAAGCTGAGAATCTGGACAAGAACAAAAAATTGTATGAGAAAATAGAAAGTCTTGCTACGAAGCATCACTGCACTCCTTCACAGTTGGCATTGGCATGGATGCTCCACCAAGGCAATGATGTTGTGCCTATTCCTGGTGAGTGACTATATATATTTTTCTGTTTTAAATATATAAAGTGATAAAATATTTTTCTTAGGCATGTCGTGTCACTGATCAACCATTCTTAAAATTTAAATTATTGGGTGATAACTCATAATTAGTGGTTATTATTCATAAGTTTATAATTAATTAATTATTTGTCTCAATGTGTTCGGACCGTACAGGCACTACTAAGATTAAGAACCTGGATCAAAACATTGGTGGAGTGTCATTGAAATTTGAAGAAAGTGAGTTGAGAGAAATTTCTGAGGCAGTTCCCATTGATGACGTAGCAGGGACTCGACACTACTACGGATCAGCTAGTTTTTCGTGGACTATTGCTAATACACCTCCAAAAGATCCCAGGGTCTAAACTTCAATCACTCAAAATCCTTTTCAATGGAACAATGCACTAATTATGAAATGAGCACCAGTTAATTGCTGTTTGTCATAGTATGCAAAATCTATAGTATCAGTATTTGAATATGCGAATTGAATTTAATAAATCCAATTCAATTGTGGCCTCTCCATGATTGAGCGATGAATATTTGGTTGGTTCAAGTTTGAAGTTTGCTGTAAAAGTTTTTGATGTAACAAAAACAATGAATAATGTAACATACACCATGAGGTGAGTGTTTTATGTATCCAAATAAAGTTTGTTATTGTTCATTTGGCTCTTCTATTATGTCATCCATGCTTAATTATGCACATGTTAATAACTATTTAAGTGATGAAAAAGGATAGAATGATCAAAATCCAATGTATCCATCATTGTGCTAAGTCATGGTTCCGTCAATGTTTCACTGTTCAATGGTTCAAAGTTCAAAATCGTCAGAATTTTCTGAGTGAAGATTTGGTTCGTTGTTGTGCTGTCTGTAGCCAGTGAAAGATTTGGTTGTCAGTTCAAAATTTAACTTGTTATTAAAACTGATTTTGTGGTTCTGGTTTGTTAATATAATAATTAAAACGAGTAAAAGTGTAAAGACCTTTTTTATAAATATTATGTTATAATTAAAATTTACTATAAATAAATATGTTCAAATATACAAAATTATATTTTAGATTTATAATAATTAGTTTAAATTGTGATTTAACACTGTTTTTAAAATTGAAATACATATATATATGGTTTGAAAAATCAAGTATACGAAAAATATATAAAAGAAAGATAATTTGAGATTACTGAAATAAGTGTTTTTGACTAATTTTAATAATAGTACGTGTAATAATGATTTGTCTAATTGGAAAATTTTGTTTTGATAACCACAATTGTCATACAATCCAGATGTCAACTGCTGATGTAATTGCTGATGTGGTATAATTGTACACATGGATAAGAATAAAATGGAACTTTTCTTTTTGAAGGACATTTAGCGTATTTTATTATGAGGGCATAATTGAGTTTTAAGTATCTAAATTTAAAATTTGAAACGTGATAGGAGTACACTGCACTTATTTGAGTAAGAGAGATTTCGTGTGAAATGGTTGTGGTGGTGAGTGACGATGGGAGACTATCGACGGTGGCGAGCGACAGTTGGTGAGAGAATCGACGGTGTACGGTGACAGTAGCGGCGACGATAGTAGCAGCGCCGACAATAGTGGTGAGATTCAAGAGATTTAAGATTTAAGTTCACTGTTTCTCGACTCTTAATGGAATATACTGGCAGCATTCTAGATAAAATTCTAAACATGTAAATCCTAAAAATGACTTTTAAGACTATGTTGAAATATTTTTTATACGTCATTTATCTTGACCACGTCAGCATCATGTAAAATTGTAAAGTAGGTGTGTGTGTCTCGTGTGGTTGTGAATATAACAATATAATTATTTACAAACAAGTATAAAGAAACTTTAGGGTTAATATATGTATTTAATGAATGATAATGAATATCAATTTTGATATCATTGGAGAATTTTTTTAATTTTGTTAAATTATAAAGTTGAAGATATAATGCAAATTCAATATCTAATTTTAATTTCATTAATTTCAAGAGTTAATGTGACAATATCACAAATTCAGAAAATTAAATTGTATTACAAATCTTAATATCTAACATTAAACTCTTCAAAATAACGGTGAGTTGAAGTAGGTAGGAAAAGTTAGGTTCACCAACCGCATGGCACTAACAAGTGAAGACTAATAGAAGAAAGAGAGTGAGTTAGAACATTTGCAGAGCAGAAAAAAAACATGGCAGAAATTCCTCGAGTGAAGCTTGGAAGCCAAGGCCTTGAGGTTAGTTTTCTGTGTTGTTGAATTTTTTTATTTTATATGCTTCTCTCAGATAGTCCTTCTGATTTGTGTCTTGTTCGATTAATTTCTGGTTTTAAGGTTTCTAAGTTAGGATTTGGGTGTATGGGCCTAACTGGAGTTTACAATGATCCTGTTCCTGAAGAGTTTGGCATATCTTTGATCAAGTACGCATTCAGCAAAGGGATCACTTTCTTTGACACTTCAGATGTTTATGGACCTCGTACCAATGAAGTTTTGGTCGGAAAGGTTAACTACCTTAACACTTTTAACATGGCTGTTTCACTTTAACAAATAACAATCGACAATGTAATGTGACATGAGATTTTGATTAACTCTCAGGCGCTCAGGGACTTGCCTCGAGACCAAATTCAGATTGCCACAAAGTTTGGAATCGTCAAAATGGTCTCTAATAATGTGATAGTGGACGGTTCTCCTGAATACGTTAGATCCTGTTGTGAGGGTAGCCTCCAACGCCTTGGTGTCAGCTATATTGATCTGTATTATCAGCACCGTGTTGACACCTCAGTACCAATCGAGGACACTGTGAGTGTGCCATCAAACACCTTTTTTCACTTCTGGATGTGGGGTTAATGTGGTGGCTCTGTGATTTATATGGTGTTGGGTTGGGTTTTCTTTGAATGGCAGATGGGTGAGCTCAAAAAGCTGGTCCAAGAGGGAAAGATAAGGTACATAGGGTTGTCGGAAGCCAGCCCTGACACAATTAGGAGGGCACATGCAGTTCATCCCATCACTGCTGTGCAAATGGAGTGGTCCCTTTGGACTCGTGAAATTGAGCCAGATATTGTTCCAGTTTGCAGGTACTTCTCCAGAGTGTCTCTGATGTAAAATGTTATCTCTTTGGAGAATTGACTGATTTCTTTCCTACTTCCCGGTCACAATAGAGTTTGAAAGTTTAGATTGCCTGAAGCTCTCTACCTTACAGGTTGAACTTGTGGATTATCTATTATGGGTATGAAAAAAATATGTATAAAGGCTTTTACAATTGTTTAACCGGAAAAAGTAAAGATTATGTTATCAGTTTTTCTAAGGGTTCTTGTTGGAAGGATCATAGGCATTCAGGTTGGTTTGCTCTTAAGAAATCACATATTCAAGCTATCTGTAACACTTATTGACGGTTTTGATAAGAAACTTGTGAAAATCAGTCTCAAAGGTAACTTTTGTGATTGAAGAGTTCAAGGTTTTATAAACCTCACACTGGAACTTCTATACTTTTCGTCTGGATCCTATGTTCCACCGCACATGCCCCTCCTTCACTTCTGATAGAAAATGGTAGAAGTCTCTAGTACAAGTTATTTGAAACTAGATCAGGATTATAGAGAGAAAACTCCTATTAGCAGAAAAATGTACAAATGGCAGCTACATACCGTTGTTTATTCTGTGACAACTTTGAACAATGGTCTTCTACAGTTTAACTGCACTGTGTCTAGTTCATTATCCAGCCATTCAAATAATTATATTATAATCTTGGTTTATAAATTATCTGTTATAGAAAACATGAATGGTTAGGAACCAATTTCTTTCAATTGAAGAAATTTGTTTATTTTCTACAGATAAACTTTTGATCAAATAGCTTTAGTTGCTTCGAGTGCAACCCTTTTACTTTGTGTCCACTCGACCAAGTTATTTCTTCATTTCCTTCTTGAATCTTGATCATATGACTTTGGTGACAACATTTACAGGGAGCTTGGAATCGGAATAGTGCCATATAGTCCCCTTGGCCGTGGATTTTTTGGTGGCAAGGCTGTCACAGAAAGTATACCTGCAAACAGTTTTCTGGTATGGGCTTAATTCTTATCCTTCTGGTGACAGTTGGACTTGTTCATTGTTCACCAACATTTCTTTCCGCAGGCATTCCAACCAAGGCTACAAGGGGAGAACTTTGACAAGAACAAAATCTTATATTCTAGGATAGAAAAGTTGGCAGAGAAGCACGGATGTACATCTTCACAACTCGCTCTCGCATGGATTCTTGGTCAAGGAGATGATGTGGTACCCATCCCCGGTGAGTATTTTTTGTACCTGCATCAAATTTGTTATGTTATGAGTTGTGACCAACATTATATTATATGAAATTATTTTGAAAATGCATTATGTTTATAAATTTCTTCACATTCATATTGCTTGGAATGGTCTTATACGAAAAGAACTACCTTCGGTAACAGAAGACCAACTAACTTGTAGTAAGTTGAGCTGTAAACATGTGATATCTTCTAGAATACAATGAACTGTAAAAGTGAGTTGTAAATAGAAATTTTTTAACCATTTCTTCTTATCCTATTAGGTCATATATACGTATACACATTGTAATAATAAAACATAGAAACTTTTATTCTCCTATCATGGTCTTCATACCTTCCTAGAACCTAGTTTTCTGCTCCTCTCATTTGTTCCTTTTCGATATCAGAGCTCTGGAGCTCTGCTAATTCTTTCCTTTCAACAAAGTGTCAGGTGCCAATTCTAATACAACAACATCTAGTCTTGGTTCAGATAATCCTGGTAAAGGTTCCGGTTCTGTCAATATCACACTAGCCATAGATGGAACTATCATTCATAGTCTAGTTCCATATATATGGCCTTAATTTCCAAAAACAAATTAGGATCTTTAACAGGTCTCGTACTTCGTTCGTAGATATATTCTCCTTGGGAGTGTTTCAACACCCTGATCTCATAGAACTATTTGTCTCCCTCGACTGCTTCGAGTGTGATCTTTTTCAACCGTGCCATTGACATTTGGACTTATCTTTGGGAAAGATTCTCCCGGAGTGGCTTGCTTCAAATAGTAGAGCTCTAGGAAGAAATCTATGGTCTCAAACAAGGGACCTCAAACATTTCTTACTATTACACAGCCCTTAAATCCCTTTGGGAGGAAATAGACAATTATCATTCTTTCTATGCTTGCTTGTGCTTCGCCAAAACCTATTACCAACAAGATTTCATTTGCTTTTTTAAAGGCCTTGATGACCGCTTCTTTGTCGTTCTCTCTTGGATCTTGGTTCCAGATCCCTTGTTCTCAAGATGACCACCATAGGCATCGTTCCTGCTCTAGCTTGTCAAACTGACAACTCCAGCAAATGAATATTAGTAATGCATTTCTTCATAGGAGCCTATTGGAATATGTGTATATGGTTATTCCTCCTGGGATCAATGGTCATAACCCAAATCAATGTTGTAAGCTCAAGAAATCTCTCTATGGTTTATGGTTTACGACAAGTCTATCGCAAATGTTATGAAAAACTCTCTACTTTGCTTCTCTCTTTTGGTTATCAACAAGTTCAAGTTGATCATGGACTATTCATTAAAGCTCATGGCAATACATTCATCGCCTTAATTTTTTATGTCGATGATATTGTGCTCACTGGGAATTCCACCACCGAGATTGCTCATATCAAACATATTCTTCACTCATATTTTCATATTAAAGTTCTTGCCCAATTGAAGTATTTTTTTTTAGGGTTAAAGGTAGCCCATTCATATACAAGCATTTCTTTATGTCAGGTGCACTCCTTGATGATCCTTTTTATCATACCAGGGCTTAGTTGGTTGCATGCTATACCTTACTAGCATTTGTCCGGACATTGTTTTTGTAACTCAACTACTAACTTAATTCATGGCTCATCCCACTCAGTGTCATCTTTGTGCTGTTATGAGAGTTCTCCTCTACCTTTAGAACTGCCTTGGCACAGCACTCCTTTTTCGAGATTCTCGCATCCAAATTCTTGCGTTGGTTTGAAATAGGATTTATTTTACATTGGTCAGTAATTTCTGAATCATGAGTTCTCTGAACATATGCAGGAACCCCTTCATCATGAGCTCATAATACTATACCATGTCACATTTTAAATATGAATTGTTTTTTCCTTCGAATTAACGTTTCTGGAACTTCTTATTATTGTAGGAACAACCAAGATAAAAAATCTTGATAGTAATATTGGTGCATTTGATGTGAAGCTCAGCAAAGAGGATTTAGAGGAGATAACAGACGCTGTACCAGTATCTGAGGTGGCAGGGAATCGGACTACTGATGCATTTTTTAGATGTTCATGGAAATTTGCTAATACCCCACCAAAAGCATAACTAGTTTCTAATCTCCTGTATGCCTCACAAACGCAAAACTTATGCAAAACTTGTTCTGTTCTTAGTTATGCACATGTTAAATGATGAGACTGTTTGATCAAGCCAAGAAATCCATCATTGTTCAATCAATGTTTTGCTACTAATTTTCATTTATCATGCACAATCGCATTTAAAGGCACACTCATCACTGACAAGTGTTGGTAATTCACCATCTCAAGATAAATTAAGCTAACTACTATCATTGATATTCAGGCTTTTACAATGAGGGAAAAGGAGACCTGTACATATGGCAGTGTCACCCTTTTATCTATTCTTTGGCATCTGGTTACTCACTTCTCTTTCGCAAGTAAACTATCTTAAAATAAAAGACAAATGCTAGCAAGTAATTTTGAGGTAATGTTTAAAGAAATGAAGACATTTTTTTTATCAAAATAATTGAAGTGAGTTATTGTTATAACTTATCATATATTTATGTTCTTTTCTATGTCTTGTTTTAATACATAACTCATAAATTAAGACTTTTAATTAAAATCCTCGTTTATATTTTAAAAAAATTCTTAGTATGATTTCACTTATTAGTTATGTTTCCCTCATTATGATAAATGTTTAATAACTGGGTAGAAATAAAAAAAATAGAAAATGGTAAAATAAAAAGAACAAGTGTAATAATTCATAAAAGTAATTAACAAAATGCATCCTAAAATCTTTAAAAGATATAATTTTTTTTTCATTTAGTAAGTTAGACTAATAATATTGGTGAAACAGTTTTGGTTAATAATTCATAAAAGTAATTAACAAAATGCGTCCTAAAATCTTCAAAAGATATAATTTTTTTTTCATTTAGTAAGTTAGACTAATAATATTGGTTAAAGAGTTTTGGTTGGTAATAAGATGGTTATATTGTATTTTGTCCATTAAACTTAAATACCAAATATGCATCTACTATTCAACTTTTGCATGGGCCATGTATTTTTTATTCATTCTTATTGTTCATAGAAGAACATCTGTCTTGTCCTTATTTTGACACAACTTTTTTATTTTTTATTTTTTGCAGAAAGCTGTCACTTGAAATATTCCAAACAAGTACACTAGTAATTTAAGTTGAGAATTTTATCCGTTAAAAATAATAAATAAACAAGAGTGACAAACAAAGAATGCCAGCTTTACAAACAGAAGGAGATAGAGACAAGAAGCCGAAAAAGGTTACTTTTGAAGTCAAAGTGTAACATCAATGGTCCATTCCACCACCAGCAAGAACCATAGCTGGCTCCAACTCCATTATAGCTTCATCTTTGCTTAGTTCAGCCACTTCTTCCTCCGCCAGCATCACCATCACCGACCTTGAAAGCCCTCCTTCCGAGCAAGGCATCACCATGATCAAACCTTCACCCTCCACATTCCCCACCCGACACGACACATGAACCGGCTTCTCGTTATTTCCGAACACGGCACCGTACAACAACGACTCCTCATCTTCCTCCACCATCAAGTGCTCCATGCAGACACAAGTTAACTCACTCCCATACACGCGTTCCCCTTCATTTTCTTCCTCTGAAAGCTCTTCCAAGTGCATATGCACTGCACTAACTATGCCTCCCAGTTCCACGTCCTTCACTTTCTGCGAGAGCGTTGAGAAGTGCAAGGCGTTTCCCAAGTACCCAATTGGGAGGGAAGGTTTCAAGAGACTCCTCAAGTCGGTGCAGAGGCGTAGAGAGTGGATTTGGTCCTGAGTTTTTGGAGGTTTGACACGAGCAATGCGAGTCCAAAACAGAGCCGCCAGAAAGTCAAATGGGGTGGCGTTGGGGCACGAGTCATGGACTTTGGAGAGGCATTCTTTGATGGTTGAACTGGAAAACTTGAAGGTGGCTGTGGCAAAGTTTTTTGGAGAGGCTGCTTTTGTAGATGATGATGATGATGATGATGATGCATGGCCATGAGTAGGAAGTGGAGCGATTAAAGGAGGGTTGGTGATGGGAAAGTGGCGGTGAAATTCCGTCCATGATTTGAACAACGATGCTACAAAAGTTAGATCTGCCATCATGTGATTGCAACTTACTCCTATTGCAACACCTCCTTCTTGGAAGCTGTTTATCTGCAACATCACCCAATTATCAGTATCCATATCAACATAATAATCTAAATCTTCGAAATAAAATATTTTCCTCTAGGTATGGATTTTTGAGTAGTAGTTGTCATAAAAATCAACAAATATATTGCACGTGATAATTCGTGGCTTCATAACAGCATAGAAATCATTTATTTATGTTATGTTACATCGTTCATCCAAACATGTTAACTAACAGATTTGTCTTTCTTGTCTTGTCTCTCTCTCTATTACAAAATGATGTCTCTTTTTCAATCAATCTGACTTGTAGAAAAAGTTATGTAATAGTTATTGTTCTGCTAATTTCTCACATACATCATGTGAATGCAGAATCTATAACTGATGAGCTAGACCCTTTACTGTCAGAAACAGAATGTGTAAACGGCAACTAAAATCTAAAAACTTTAATAGAATTCTTATCTATTCACAGATTGAGATGATGAATACATACACAACCTAAATAAAATTGTGAATAACAGTACCTGAATTCGAAAGGGTGACCAAGTGGAGGGATCCTCAGGCATATCATCCCAAGAAGCCAGAAGCTTTTCCTCTGAGTCAGAAGCAGATTTGAGCCATTCATGAAGGGTGGCATCCACGGTGGCCTTGATGGTCCTAACGCCCGCATCATTGCACTTCACTTCCCACTCACCATCCTCCCCTCGACCCAACCGACCCGTCACAACAGGGTAAAAAGTCAGAACCTCAGACAAGGATTCCCTCAAAGGGTCCAATTCAAAGGACTTAAACCAGTTATCTTCATTCTTGTAGTAGAATATAATATGCAGAGTGTGGCTACCCATTCCACGGTCCAGCACCGATAGTTTGTGAACCTTACCCGTACTAACGGGTCTGCTCGACACAACCGTTAGTTTTGAGTTCAGGGTTACCCTCAACTTCGACATGCCTATGCTTCTGCTTGCTTTTGCCTTCCCCCACACCAGAATGTGTGGATTTATCAGTGCGAAAGAGACAGAAAAACAGAAAAGAACTAATATTGGCCAAGTACTTTCTTTGGTGAAACTTGTGTATATTAGCATATTGCTTTATATGTGTGTGTATAAATACAAAAACCAGTAGGAATAATGAAGAGTGTTAAGCCCAGTGGACAGTTGAGAATTAAATGCAGGAAGGTGATGGTTGGTAGTTTTATTTATGCCAAGGACCTCATAGCTGTTTCTCAAACCTTCTTAGTTAATACTTCCTATTGTATTATGTTCACATGCTTCTCTTGTTTTGTCCACAAACTAGGAGTGGTATTAACTCTTTTTCCTGCATTGCTAGAATTTTTAAAAATGCAAATGTGGAACAAAATGGATCAGTATTATGGTAGTTAAGTTTTGGCAATAGTTGTTTGCTAAATATCCTTAAAACTCTTGTTTGATAGGACCAAAGAAGAAAACTAATACAGGAGATTTTTGTGTAATGATGATAGTTTTTGTTTTATTGATTTAAAATGTAAAAGTTTTGAAAATAAAGTATTTGATTTAGGACATGTGTGGCTACGTTATGGGTGTATTGTCAAAGTTTTTCTCCCATCAAAGACTGTTATAGATGCAAATATACTGCTGTTTGAACTCAATTGTCATTGAGAGAACTTTTCAGTTTGAATTAGATCAGAGAGCTGTATGCCAGTTTGTTAGTAATGGGTATGAGTTGTCTTCTTCAACTAATTTAATTCGGCACAGAGTTGATTTAATATGTAGCGAAAGTTAATTTTGCTCACTCTTTATTAATTGATTAATAGTAATAATAATAATAATAATATTTGGAGCAGTTCACGATATTTTAATAATAATTAAGTAGTCCTGTATAATTTCTGTAGTTAATATTATTTACTAACATGTACTTGACAAATTTAGTAAATTGGCGTAAATTTTTTCTAGTATTACTAAAACGGGTAACTTTTTATATTGAAAAAGTCGTGTCAGGGGATCATAATTTTTGACTCTCTAAAATAAAATATATGGATTTGGCCAACGTAACTTTTGTGTCAGTAAAAAGGTCGTATGACTCAAATACAATTTTGATTAGCCTAATCAATGTATTATTTTAGGGTTACGAGACACAATTTTACTTTTTTTGAATTCCATTTATTTTTTTCTTCCTTACCTCGAATCTAATATTTCCTATTTCTATAAGATTCTCGTATATGAAGATTGCAGGAGGTGATAAATTATTGCTAATACGGGGAGGTGACTGGTGACCACAGTCCAAAATTAACACGAAAGGAAGGCCGTGTTAGCTATTGAAGCATAAATTTAAATTTCACATTAAGTATGAAAAAATTGAGAAAAAAACTTATAAATTTAGATTAAAAATGACCTTAATTTTTTATGTAAGTCTAACTCATATGATAATCAACTAAAATAAATTTAGTTGTAAAATATTTTAGAAACAATGAAACAATTTCAAAATTATATATTTATAATAATTAAACTCAAACAATCAAAATTAATTCAACATACAACATGTTCCACTAAAAAACATGTTCGACTAAAAGCAAGCACATGACAAGATTACGATGTTTATGCATGCACAACAACAAAACCTATGCATGCATGCACAAGAAAAAAGATGTAAAAACAAAAGGGAGAAAAAAAAAAGAAAGAAAAAAAATATATTATATTTTCCACACACACAAAAAAAAAAGAAAGAAAAACAACCAATCACATTATATATAGGTGAAACGGCAAAAGAAACATAAACAACAAAAATCAACATAAAACTGTAAGAACCCAACAATATAATTACCTGTATAGTTAGGTTTATAATTACCCAACTAATACCTGTTGGATAGCAACTTATAACTTCAACCAATTACTTAAATGTTGTTATCACTATTAATTAGTGGTTAGGCTGTCAATTCCGGCATCAAGCATGACCCAACCCGTTAATGCATGTTTGGTGGAGAAGGTCTAATTAAATTAGCTGAAAATAAATTCAAAGTTATATGTGTTGGTTGGGAAAAAAACACAAGAAATTAAAAAAAAAACATTGCATAAATAAAAATATGTAAAAATTAATATAGTGGTTATCACAAATTTTAAAATGATTTTTCCCCTCTTTCTCCATGTAATCTACATTAATTTTATTTTATTTCATCCATTTTATTTCTTCACAATTCAACACACCATAAATTTTTATGGCTTCAAGAGATCAAATTTTATTTGAAATTTTTCTTTTATCTTCTATACATCCTGATTTTCATCGTTATATTAGAGTAATCCTGCGCTACTTATTTCATTGAACAAATTATTATTATTTTTTTCTAAACCTTACGTGAAACAAGATAAAAATAACTCAGATCTAATAAAGTAAGAATAAAATTCATGTTATAAAATCATTACTTAAACTCGTAAAAAAGAGTTAAACAATTGTCTTAACTTATAATGATCATTTCTTAAATATAAGAAAAGAAGCTACTTATGAATGGCTAGTATAAATTTCAAATGCAATTGCGACTCATAAAAATATCATTTTATATTGTATAAGACGCTCAATAAAATCAAATTCAATTTTAACCCCTTTAAATTCATCATGAAAAGTATGTGTACAAGTTGCTTGTATATAAATGACTGTCACTTTCCATGAAACCTCATTTCAATTCACAATCCCAAATTCAATTGAGCACCCAAAAAACGCGTTTAGATAAGTTATCCAAACATGGATTAATCCAAGGGTAATAATATATTTAAAATTCAATAAATTTGTACAACACGTATTATTCTACTTTTTTTTTTCATAATAACAAAAACTTATTTTTTTTATAATCACTTTACACTTAAAACAGGTAGTGAAATAATTATATAATTACAAAGTTAAGGGATCACAACACACCAACCTTAAGAAATTTATGTCCATACATCACATCAGAAAAATTGATGGCAATCATTACGATCTTGCTTTGTAGAAATTCTCGTTTTCTTTTCTTTTGTAACTTCTTTAGACATCCTTAAGAAAAAGTTTGATGGCAATTAAATTTTAATTTTATTGTTTAGATAAATTATTCTAATTATCATTAAATAGAAATTTTAATTTAATATTGAATTATATTTAATAATTATAAAGATATTAATCAGTGATAATTTTTGTTTGACATTAGTACGCATGTTAATATTAAAACAGTTACAGTGAGTGTTTATTAAAGATTTATTTGGTGTTAAAAAAAAAAAAATATTCCGTGGAGGTTGATCAGAGAGCAAGAAGATGGTGGCGCGTACGTTTCAGGTGGTTCACGACGACTCTGACTTTGATATCCATTACGACACAGACGATGGCTTCGAAGTGCGTCTCTTTCTCTGTAACCTTTCGTTCTCACAACTCAATTTCACTATCTATATCCAATTCATTCCTTCATAATTCCACTGTTTCAGGTTTTTCAATTCCAGCTTTATTCCCTCACTTCGGTTCCACCTCATCAGCAAAAGGTTCCGATTCGCCTTCGTAATTCTCAATTCCTCTCCCAATTTTTCATTTCCTCATTCCTAAACTTTGATTCTCTGCTTGCATTGCATAGATTTTTGGAGCCGAACAAGATACTTCAGTCACCACTGATTCTGATCTCATCGCCATTTCTGACAAACTACGGCTCGTATCGGTCAAGGACTCGGACTTCCACTCCGAACCGGAACCCGAACCCGAACCAAGAGATTCCGATTTGTTGAAATCCGATGAGGAATTGGCCAGACTCTTGCAGGTTTCACCTAAGATTATGTGTTCAGTATCATCGATTTTGGGAGCATTTCTATATGTATTTCTAGTTTCAACTTTATTTTCAGTTACACTTTGTGTGTGAATGTACTGTTATATCTGTACAGGCAGAGGAGGAAGCGCTTATGTTGCAGCAATATATGTCGAACGAAAATCCTCGAGAATTTGATAGTAGAGTACGGTCCTACATTAGTCAAGTTCGCAGGGTATTTTTCAGCTTATTGACTTACTAATAATTTTATCTTCGTTTAATGAGGAGAGCGAGATATTTGTTTGATTCAGGAAGTTGCATTGCCTGTGAGAAAGAGAATTAGTTTTAGAGTAAAGAAGATAGACTAAGAAACTGGCTTCTGTCTGTGTTATCGTTATGAATATTGTTATATCACGATTGATTCCATCACTCCATGTATCGATTTGTTTTGATATATTGCAGTATGAGGATCCAACACGCCAGGAGGCTGCTCGGAAGTCTGTTCCTGTAGAAGAGCTTGAGGAGAAAGCTTTGGTCTCTTTGGCCAAGGTAGGAGAATTTATCTTAGTTTATTGTGCGAATATATAGTTTCGTAGAGGATATGAATTTGTCTTTAGTAAAACCAATTATTTCACTGTAACTCTCTGTACCACCTATTTTAGAAATTCATTTACCCTGGAATTGTCTTTTTATTCATTTTGACTAGAACTGTGTATGAATTGCGATGCTGTTGTCATTTCATAAGCATGTGCTTTCCTATTATGCTTTGATTTTTTTTTTTTTAATCCCGGAGCCTGATAAACATTTTCCAGGAGGGGAACTTCAAGCCATCGAAAATAGAACAAGATCATGCTTTCCTGCTGCAGCTGCTTTTCTGGTTCAAAAAATCCTTCAGGTTTAAACTGATTATTTTATTTTCTGTTCTGTGAAGAGAGTGGATCACATATCTCATGCTTCATGTAATTGCTGGCGTATTTGTGATTTGACTCAAATATGATTCGTGCAATGTTTTGTCAGCGTGATAGACATCAGTTAACCTACACGTGTTATATGTTTCCGAATGCATCTGATCTTTTCTCACTTCTTTCTCATTCTTGTCTAATAGATGGGTGAATTCACCATCTTGTCATGATTGTGGTAAAGAAACTGTAGCCCAGGGCATGACTGCTGCACTTCCTTCTGAGACACTTTATGGAGCTTCCAGGGTTGAACTCTATCGGTATGACTATTGAATGTATACTTTAATGTGAAATTACTATGTTTCAAGGAAAATGGCTCTTCTAATTATCATACTTGATATTTATTTTAGTTTTCTTATGACATCATGCATCTGAACTTCTTTATGCTATAGTTAATCAACCGAATGTCTAAAACATATTTTTACCACTATCAACTTAATAGTTTCTTTAAATTTGAAAGTGTCATTTTTTCAACGTCAGCAAATTTTTCCTATTTGATTTTATTGAGTAGATGTCTTCGCCTGCAATCCATCCATTACATACTACATATCTATTTACTATTAGGAGATCTGGTGATAACAAATTAGTTTGTTATGGTTACTTGGATTCTTTCCTTTTGCTTATAATACATTTTTTAAGGTTTTTTCTCATGTTCTCTAACTTTTTAGCTTCTATTTTTTTTCCTAACTTCTATTTCATGTTATTCGCATTTATCTTTTCACAACCCAGCTGTACCTTTTGCTCCAAACCTACTCGCTTCCCTCGATACAATGATCCAATGAAGGTATTCAACTCATGTTAAGTTGTTATAATTTATACTTGGCTGACTGCCTATCTAACTTCTTTACCAATCACATTTCCGTTGATACTGATATTCCCTTCTTTAAATTGCAGCTTCTGGAAACAAGAGAGGGCCGCTGTGGGGAATGGGCCAATTGCTTTACTCTCTACTGTCGAGCTTTTGGCTATGAGTCACGTCTGGTTTGTAACTAGATGAAATTCAGTCTTTCCAATATGCTGGTTTTTCTTGGTTTTTATGCTGCAATTGAGTCGATAAAGCATTGGTTTTTTGTATCGTTAATTGCTAGATAATGCACATGATGATTCTGATATTACAAATGCAGTGCGCAATGTCTTGTGTCAAGCATCTACATGACAAAATCTTGTGTTTTGTTGACTGATTTAATTGTAGTTTTACTTACATAAAATATGTTCAGTTCTCATATACATAAGGAGAAAAAGCCATGCTTGATATTCTAAATTAAATTGTTATCTGGAAGAAAAAGATACCCATAGTATAGACATGTAAATCTTTATTCAATACTTTACCCTTTACAATATTTTTGTGCTGTTGCTCATTGATTTCCATGGAATGATTGGGCCATTTTTCACTTACTAGGGGGAAAAGGGGTATTGAGTTTTGATGTCCTTTTACAGTTTTGGTAGTGAATTTTATCCATGGTAAAATTGAAGTTTGTTAATTTTTTTCTTTGCATATATGTTTTCAACCTAGGACATACATGTGCTTGCTTATCTTGTCAGGAATAGGTTTATTATCACTGATTTTAGTCCATCTCCAGATCTTAGACTTTACGGATCATGTTTGGACAGAGTGCTTCTCTCAATTCTTAGGCAGGTAAAAATAAAATTGACCTAAAGTTGCTGGTTATCATAATCCTGCTGTTAAAACTATTTCTGGTCAGATGTGTTTGTATGTTCTTACAGATGGATGCATCTTGACCCATGTGAAGGAATCTATGACAAGCCATTATTATATGAAAAAGGGTATTGTTCTTTTGTGCAGTACTTTCACTTGAGTGTATTCATTCCTATCATCCATGTAATTGACAGTGGAAAAATTATTGTTCTTTTCATCATTAAAAGTCTCCATCTTGCTTTCATGTTTCCTCACTTTTTTAAAATGTCGCACAGGTGGGGGAAAAAATTAAATTATGTAATAGCCATAGCAAAAGATGGGGTTTATGAGGTCACCAAACGATACACAAGGAAGTGGCATGAGGTAGGTTTTACAATTTATGCTCTTTCACGTGCATGAGAATCATGATTTGATGATAACTTATGATGAATTTTTGTATTTTTTTCAAAATTGAGGTTCTATCTCGCCGTACTATGCTTACAGAGCCTTCTGCGTCATCTGTATTGCATAATATAACAGAAGAAATTCGAAGAGGTCTTACATCTGAACTACTTTCAATTATTCAAGCTCGTGATATGGAAGAAAAAGAAGAACTTGAGAGGAGTTTACATGCTAATGATGACGAGTCACTATCATTACCAGGAAGACGAAGTGGGAATGAGGAATGGCGCAAATCCAGGTTAGAGATTGGTTCTGATGAGCTAAGTTCTTCTGCTTGCCCAGTTCGTTTGTGCGTAGATGAACACGTGACAAGGATTTATAATGCATTTCATGCTGTCCTTTATCAATTCATTGGGGAAGAACTAACAAAGTCAGAAGTTGTTGAGGTACTCAGGATTACTAAAGGAATTCTTTTGGATCTTCGCAATTCCCCTTATAAAAGTAGAAGGACCTCCATTGATTCAGTTCTAAATAAACCAAAATTTCAAAAACTGTTGCCATCTTTTGATGACTTACTTGGTGCGCTTTCACTAGAGAAAAAAGTGAATACAGATGGGACAGTCGAAATTGGTTTGGTCGCTGACCCTGTTGTTACTTCTTTAGCATTGCCTGTTGCGCTAGATGCTCTGGATGACATGATTTACAATCTTGATAAGTGTGAAAACTATGAGAAAGATATGTTTCTGCTGCCACTTCCAAAGTTAAATAGAATACATTCGGGTTCAGCATTTGCAAGTTCAGAGGAGTTGCCTTTTGGGATTGTGAGTTTGTATATAACTGGATATTTGATATGTTTACCATACTCGTTCCTTATAGCATTTATAAAGTTGTCACTGTTTTATGAAATTTCAGATAACATCTGCATTTGATGGAATTCGAGTATCTAAATGGGAAGAACCAAATGGAGCAAGAGGTATGCCAACCAATTAAATAACTTACCACATAAGATTGTGCTTCAAGCTTAAACATACTTCTAGAGAATTTAATTTATTGAGGTATTGCTGTTTTTCACCTACAAATGCAAAGTATCATATCTTTGTAGAGTACCTGGCTTGATATCTATCTTTCCTAAATTTTCTCATGGATATTTCCTCTATATCAATTATATTTTATGAATAGATTGTAAACAAACCACTTAGAATTTATAGTTTTAAGTAGTGGATAAATGTTAGAAACTTGACTTTGCCTAGTTAGTTTCTCTGAACTGTTATGTATTTCCATGTTAAAACTCTCATTCTTAGGAGTTTTTCTTTGTTGATTTTTGGTCTTCATAAGATTAATGAAAAAGAATTCATGATTATGAAGTGTTAGGCACTGAAACTATAGGCTATTTAAAAGAAATAAAGGGGCGGAAAAGGGATGTGAGGGACAAAGCAATGAAAAAAATATTTAGTGGGCCCAAATTGACTAAGTGGACCCTAGGCATAACTGAATAGACATCTAACAGTTTGTCAATGGGGAGGATCCTTCTGGAGGGAGAATGCTAAATTTTTATAGGGAGGGTTTAGGGGTATCGTGAGAAGAGAATTGTAGGTAAAATAAGAGTCCATTTGGCCTGGGTAGAGATTGTTATAGGAATCACTAGGTTTTTTTTTTCATTTTTCTTATACTGGATATTTATTTTCCAGAGAACTTTTCTCTATGCTCCCGTTTTGTTGAATAAATAATATTTAGAGATTTTAATTCCCTGTTTAAATTCTACAGTTTAAATGCAAGTGCCAAAAGTATAATTCCATTTTATTTTTACTGTGCACACCTATCTAAATGTCCAGACACTACTGCATTGATGATATTCTGATATAAAAAATGGGTTTGTATTGACTGCGTAGGTTGTTGGATGGTGTATAGAACATTTGAATACAAGATGTTTGACCTTGTAGCATATGATTTGATGTCAGCCAATGATGCACCAGAAAGGGATCCAATGGACTGGTATGAACTTTGGAATATATGCTGAACTCTCTTTTCATTGTCGTTATGATTTTACCTTGTAGAGTAATAACCTTCATTGCTCCAAATTAACATAATGTGCTGCTCCCTCCATACATGATTAACCATGAAAATTTTAAATTTAATTCGTAATCAGTTTAAAACACTTATGACTGTAATAGTAACTCTATTTTTACTTTCAAAAAAAGGATTTAATGTTTTTTTTAAACAGTGACACAATATAATTGTTATTATAAAACTTATGCTGTCCTTTCATCAAAATCAAATCCTTAAAGACAACATAAAAGCGAAGCCAAGCAAGCAAATTGTGTCATGTATGTGTGCTGCTTTTGCTCTACCTGTCAGCAACCATATGCATATATGTTGTTAAAGTCGTCTTTTTCTCTCCCTGGTTAGCTAGTATGTTTGTTGACTGGCTCTGTTTTCCTAAATAAGATTCTGATAACCTTTTCTATGCTTGGAAATGAGTTGTCATGTATAAGCTTCAGTTAATAAAGCATGTACTGTGCATTCATTATCTTGTGGTACGTTACGTTCTCAGGATTCTTGAAGGTAGCAGTGATAAGGGGATCAGCTGGCAAGTTTTGGACAAGCAAACCTCCCAGTTCTTTGAAGACCGTTTCCAGCGTAGAACATACAAAATCAGTTGCGCAAGCTTTCCGTGTAATGTTTTCAGGTAATTTACCTTGACACAGTGAAGAAACCTGAACAAAAATATTGGGAGTGGTGTTGATAGGTAACCCAGGTGGAATCTATTTCTTAATTTTTTTATTAAAACAATTGTTATGTGTTATAATTTACTGGAACAAATAATGTTTATGCTTATCTTGAAAACACATTATAAATGTATAATTCTATTTAAAGAGCTATTATTAATGTGTTTTTAAACATTTTGACAAATGAATAGTTTTTTTCTTTTTTTTTTTT
>Ga0123340_1001444_pt1 | contig 19736 bp, 10 predicted proteins | sample SirMexnodulemix_FD_89961 | JGI IMG/M metagenome (GOLD analysis project Ga0123340, IMG submission 89961) | Root nodule microbial communities of legume samples collected from Mexico - Siratro Mexico nodule mix | ecosystem: Host-associated > Plants > Roots > Nodule | place: Mexico: Nepantla... | reverse complement strand
TTTTTTTTTTTTTTTTTTTTTTTTTTTTTTTTTTTTTTTTTTTTTTTTTTTTTTTTTTTTTTTTTTTTTTTTTTTTTTTTTTTTTTTTTTTTTTTCTGTTTACGTTATTAGTAGTTGGAAGTCGCCATAGTGAAAGCCACCAACCACGTCGAGAGTCCTCCCAAAGAGAGACACATTCGTTGTGCGTCACTCGTTATCGTTATTTTGTTTGTTATGTGTGGCTTCGAATTTTGTTTGTTTGTTTATTTATTCTGAAACGATGAAACTGCATTCGCTGTAGAAATTTTGTTCGCAACTTCTGCTGCACGGCCTAGAGCTGATGTTGCTTGCTGCATTCATTTGCTTTCTCGCCGTTTGGCCAAGACGCGAAACTGGACGGTAATTTTTTATTTGTGATTGGAGCGTTTTTGTTACGTGAAATGATTGTGATTCTACTTTTTTTTTTTTTTTTTTTTTTTTTTTTAAAAACTATTTTGTTTTTTTTTTTTTTTTTTTTTTTTTTTTTTTTTTTTTTTTTTTTTTAATATAACCAGTTATGGTGTTTTTCTTCCGGTTGAGAGATGTTGATTGTATTATGTGTAAAGAGTTTAGAGCACACTTTCTAAGATATTTTTCCTAAATTAGTATTCTCTTTCATTGATTAAAACTTCAAATATTGGGTAGGAAATTCAGTGCATAAGGTCATTCACTAAATTTTGTGATTTTCGATATGTTTCAATCAATGAGTCTGTTCAAAATATTTTGTTACTAGTATTTTCATCACTTATGAGAAATTTGGTTGTTGCATTTCATTTTTTATTTTATTTTTTTTTCAATTTGAAGTTGTTGCTCGCCGTTAAATGTGGCTTTTACAAGATGTGAAGTGAATGTGAGGCCTTTTTTAATTAAAAGTGGATATTTGGAAGTTATGGTTTTTGTTGGAGTATTGTTGACTCCTACAGAGATACTGATACTGATGTGTGAATGTGAATCTTAAACAGTAATGGCAAAATGAAATTTATATGGATTTTCAAGCTGTAAGTGAATTTTAAATATTGTAGAGTGTAGTTCTCTCTCTCTGTTTTTTTTGTTCAGTAACATCTGACGGGATTTTATTTACTCTGGTAAAAGAAACAAGGAGGGGTCTGTATGCAAGAAAATCAGTTTGGTTTTTGTGCTTGAAATGAAGTGAGGCTATGTATGAGGATGCATAAAGTGTTATGGGGATATTAGGGGTATCTACAATTCTTTCTTAAAAAGTGACATTGATTGATCGAGGGAGATATGTAATGCTTGGGATTCGAAATATGCAGATTAAATGGAGAAATGCAGCAGGCATGATTTTTAGATTGTGTACACGAGATTTTTTACCAGACAACAATTAGGGTAGTGCTTTGTGGTATTTGAGGGTTGTGAAGTAAAGTACCAAAGGAGCAAACCTTAAATATAGCAGAGATGAGATTTCAGAGATGTGAAAGACACAAGAAAAAATAAGATAGTGAATGGATTTGCTTAGAAGAAAGTAAGTGTTGCCTATCAAGGAGGTTATATAAATTTGCCTGAAACGGTTTCAATAAAGGCTATAGTGAGAAATATTGACAAATGGATGATAGCCCTATTAATAAGGCTGGAGGAAGATTAAAGAAAACTTTTAAGAGAAATTTTTTTAAAAGGACCCTGATCTAAGATGTATCAAATTTTGTGACGAGGACTCATCATTTTGCATAAAATCACTCTTGTTTGTATGGTTGTAAACGTGACCATCTTCTTTTTTCCATGATGTAGTTGTACTTGTTGTGAAACTCAAAATCAAATGAATTTTGCATCAAATTTGAACTATTGTGATATGAAAATATTTGTTGCTTTTACTGGAGCTTTGAATTCTTGATAACCTCATAATATCTAATACACTCTTACTGCTCGCTGGATCAAATAGATAATTTGTGTAATGGGTTTCGAGGTTGTGCTTTGCAATATTGTTCTTATGAAACTTTATATTTGTTTTTTTTTCTTACGTAACTTTCAATAGTTGGTTGCTTTAGTCTAGTTATACTTATATTTCAATTCTTTTGGTCTTGTTAACAGGTGGCATTGAAAACATTAATCGTCGTTCATAGGTTATTGAGAGATGGTGATCCAACTCTAAGAGAAGAAATTCTTAATTTCGCAAAGAGGAGGGGCGTACTCCAACTTTCTAACTTCAGAGATGATTCTAGCCCAATAGGTTAATTTTTAACTCTGTCTTCATATTTTTAGGTTTAATTTATCTATAGGTCCCTTTCCAGTCTTTAAGTTTTTTATTTGATCTCCAAGTATTAAAGCTTGTAATTGGGTCCATAGAGTCTAAGAAATTTCTAATTAGATCTATTAGATATAAAATCATTCATGAACCATTCACCTAGAGCTTATAACCTACCTATAAACTCTCTTTAATTCATTTCAATACTCTTAACAGAGAATTTTATCAAAATAAACTCTTTTTCTTTAGCTTTTCTTAGCCATTTTCAGAGTGAAGCTTTTGAATAAGCTCACATTTGACAAGAGCTTGAATAATAACTTATGTTGTCTCTCATTTGAATAATAACCTTAGCTGTCTACATGGAAACGTGGCCTTTTTAACCGGGTGGGTGTGAGGAGTTCGATCCTTTTTGTTTTTCTGGAGTTATAGGGTTTACCTGAGGAGGAAAAGATAGAAAAAGACTTTGAATAGTAAGATATTGTGTATATTGATGTGATAAAAGAATACAAGAGACTAATTCTTATTTATGCAAAACTCAGAAATTATATACAAAACTGTTTTTCTTCAGGAGAATGCTCTTATAAATACAGTTTGATACGAGCTATATGTTTCCTGTTAGTTAGCTAAACTGCGAGATATATATATCTATCTTGATTAAAGAGAAAATAAAATATTTAAAAAGTTAAAAATATATAACTGAAAAGACGTTGCTGTTTTAAATGTCCAGCAGTTACGCTATGAATTTGCTAGTTTTAAATCACCAGTAACCTGCCAGTTAATTGCATGGAATCTGCCGGTTAATTCCATTGACATTTTGTTCTATACTACTAATCCTAATCACATCAAGAAAAAGAAAAATAAAGAAATGTAATGAAATATGGAAACCACTTTTAAGAGATCATATAGCATACTGTAAATAATTTTAAATCAATATCATATGATATACATTTTAGATGTTTTTACACTTCGTTCTGGCCAAAGCTTAATTTACTCTTTGTTACAAATGGTATGAGCCATAGCTGCCATGAGTTAACCTTGGAATGATTGTTGACAGAAAGTCACCGGTAGTGTAATCCATGGGAAAGAAGGCACCTCCAGAAGGTTGTGAAATCACCAGTAGTATAGTTCAATTGTGGGAAAAGTATGGCATGGTAAATGTTTTTCTCTCTACCCCTCCTCAATGCTATGTTAGTTTTGTAAGAGAACCGGATAATAATCAGGACCAAGCAAAGATAACTGCCATGAAGAATGTGAGGAAATGGGAAATCATCCCAAATCCGCAGAGAAAGGAGAATCGGTCAGAAATGATCACCATTCCATGAGCCAAGCAGCCATGGGTTAGTGAACAGGGAAAGGGGGACTGAATTTACTAGAGAGTGGAATGACTAGGGAAGACAATTGGAGTAAGGTGGTCAGAAAATGGGGAGAACACATTCGCAAGTACCGGAAAAATGATGTACAAACCTGAAACAGCAACTGCAAAAGGAGAGATAGTGCTAGAGAAAGAAGTCCAATTGGACAGGGTGAGATCAGATCAGAACTGAGACCAGTAACCTTCGGAAAGATTAATGGATGCAGTCTTATACACGGCTAAAAGAAGATTTGTGGGTGTTGGGGTAGGATCTTCGGATGGTACGTGTAAGCCTGTGAAACATCAGATAGTGAAAGCAAGCTGCTGTTGATAGACAATGAAAGACAGACAGGGTGATGTTGGACTCGGTGGAAGAAAATCTAGGGTTTGAGCAGCTGGAATTTGTCCACATTTAATAGGGAGGCAGAAGACAGTTGCTAAAGAGTAAAGTTCGGAGAAGTAGAGTAAACCAGAGAGAACTGGGCAGTTTAATAGTAGCAGGACAGGTTGCAAAGAATGGAACCGTCCTAATACCTGTTCAAAATAAAGGGTTTGAGTGAGGGAAGGTGCGAAAGAGAGAAAAATGACGTTGAATAATATGATCTTATGTTGTACATTATGCAATATACAGAGTACTAAACCCTATTTAGATTAGTAGTAGACTTCTAGTCCTAATTAAATCGAATAAAAAACCAAGCGAAGAAATATAGTGAAATATGAAACTGCTATTTAGAGATCATATGCGACACTCTAGATAATTTGATACAATCAACGTATAGTGAGATATTTTCTGGCAATTTGTTGCTGGGTAATGTCTAAATACCGTTGTGAGCGCTCTTTGAAACTTAAGATTTCTCTTGACTATGGCCTAAACTTCTTTGTATAAATAAAAAGTTATATTTTAACTGCAGGGCTTGTCCCTTGCATTGTTCACACTTCAAGCCCAAACTGCTCTTAGGTGCAGGGTGTTTAAGTTGTAAAGTACAGTTCAAGGTTTTGGGAAAGTTGGTCCTTTACTTCAAGTTCCTTATTGTTATCATTAGAAATTTCTAATGGTAAGCTAGATTTGATGACCCAATTAGAAAGCTTTTAATCGTTGGGGATCCAGTAAATATATAATTGGTTTCCTCAGTTTCACGAAATTTTAAATGGGTCCTTGGATTCAGCGTACCGTTAACAGTTCTTTAGCAGAAGTACAAAAGGGACCCAACTAGAACTTTTTTACAGACCCAATTAACACTTACAAAATATAAATACCTTATTGGAAATCCCCAAATATTATAGGTACCAATAGATCAGTTTAATCCTTTTTAACTACGGTTGGAGCTTTAACAAATTATCTTAGATTTGCGTTTTTGTTTCAATAACTTAGTGGCATAATTTGACTGTAAGATGGCATTTCTTGCAGCTTGGGATTGTTCTGCCTGGGTTCGTACTTATGCATCATATTTGGAAGAAAGACTCGAATGTTTCTGGATTCTGAAGTATGATATTGAAGCTGAACGTCTACCTAAGCCTGTTGCTGGGCAAGAAAAGGTAATTTTCGCTCTCTCGGATAAAATAAGAGATTTATTGCAATTAAGTGAGTGGCAAGGTAATTTCATTAAGCTGTGGTTATACTCTTGTGATATCCAATCCAATAAAGTAAAAAAGCATCATCTATATGACAGTTTTTGCCTGGAAAAAACGAATACAAAAACTACCTTACCACCTTTAAATGTATAAGTGTATATTTTTAATATTTTATTGCTTGTTCTTTAGGTTCTCAGACTTGCATGACTGTTTTAAATATACTCAGAAGTTTGTTGAGTGTTGTATGTTGTTTCTTGCAGACCAGACTTACGTCTGCCAATTTAACGTGTTGTAGTTTACGAGTGGAAACACTTGCTCTAGTGTGCCTATTTGTCTACATTTTTATCATATTTTATTTTGTTGAGTTAAAATTTAATTGTTGTTATGATTTTTGTAGAAAAATGTATTTTTTCCCATATCTCTGAAAGTGATTTCAAGCCTGGATACAGCGTTGCAAATAAATATTTTCTTAAAATAGATAAGAAAATAATCTCCTCTTAAATAAAAACAAACATTGTTACTTAATAAAAAGAAAGAAATAATTACTCCTAATCTCTACAAATAACTAAATGAAATCAGAAATAATCATCATTAAATCAAAAAGATTCATTTCTAAAATAGCTGATTGATTTTCAACACTCTCCTCAAACTAGGTGGTAGATATCTATCATGCCCAGTTTGGAGCTTAGAGTTTCATATGTATTTCTAGGGAGACCTTTAGTCAAAATATCTACTGTTTGTAGACTTGATGGTGTATATTCTAGGTTGGCAATCTTGCTTTCAATTTTTTCTTTTATAAAATGGCGGTCAATCTCTACATGTTTGGTTCTATCATGATGTACGGGATTCTTTGCAATGCTTATGGCAGCTTTGTTGTCACATAGAATCTTTATAGGAGAATCTAAAGAAAGATTAAGCTTCTTGAGCATTCTTTGGAGCCATATCCCTTCACACATGCCATGAGACAATGCTCTAAATTCTGCTTCAGCACTACTTCTTGCCACCACTTGTTGCTTTTTGCTCCTCCATGTCACCAAATTTCCCCAAACATAAGAGCAATACCTTGTAGTGGATTTTCGGCCAATAATTGATCCAGCCCAGTCTGCATCAGTGTACATCTCAAGGTTTCTATTTAAATTTTTTGCAAAGTAGAGTCCTTTTCCCTGTGTTCCCTTAAGATATTGAAGAATTCGATTGACAACCTTCATATGTAGCTCATTTGGGTTGTTCATATATCTACTTGCCATACTTACTGCAAAACCTATATCAGGCCTTGTATGAGTTAAGTGTTTTCCCACAAGTCTTTGATACCTCTCCTTGTTAGTTGGATTGCTCTCTTCTTCCATCCCCCTTTCTTTGTTGGATCCATCGGAGTGTCAATAGGCTTGCACCCTAACATACCAATTTCCTTTAGCAAATCCATTGTATATTTCCTTTGAGACATAGAGATTCCATTTTTCGAGCTGACTACTTTCATCCCTAGGAAGTACTTGAGTTTTCCTAGGTCCTTCACTTCAAATTCTTTTGTCAAGAGCTTCTTGAGATGCTCAATTTCTTCATGATCATCTCCTATGATGACAATGTCATCAACATACACAATAAACAATGCTATTTTGCTTCCCTTTAAAGAGTGTTTCACAAACATTGTGTGGTCTGTTTGACATTGTACAAACCCATTTCCTTTGACCACTCGAGTTAATCTTTCTACCCATGCCCGAGGAGATTGTTTGAGACCATACAATGACTTGCGTAGCTTGCACACTTTGCCTACTGTTCTTGGGTTTTCAAGTCCTAGAGGGATTGTCATGTAGACTTCTTCTAATTCTCCATTGAGAAAGGCATTTTTTATGTCAAGTTGATGCAAGGGCCAATCCAGATTTGCTGCAACTGACAAAATCACTCGAATTGAATTTAGTTTTGCCACTGGAGCAAAGGTTTCCTCATAGTCTATGCCATAGGATTGTGTTGAACACTTTTTGCCACTAGTCCTGCCTTATATATGCTAACACTTCCATCAGCATTATATTTGATGGAGAATATCCATTTGCAGCCCACGGGTTTCTTCCCTTTTGGTAGGTTTAAAAATTCCCAAGTTCCATTCTTCTCTAGAGTAAGTACTTCTTCTTTTACAGCTGTTGCCCATTTTTGTTGCAATGCTTCTTGTATGTTCCTTGGTATTTAAGTGTTGTTAAGTGCTGTCACAAAAGCTCTATAGTTCGATGATAATCTATAATAAGACACAAAATATCCAATAGGATGTTGAGTACAAGACCTCACACCCTTAGCAATGGGTAGATTAATGTCAGTGATTTCTTGGTTGGAACTATCAAAATGTGGAGGAACAGAGAAAGTGTTACCTTGGTGAGTTTTTGTTGGCTCTGGTATTCGGACAGAGTCTTGGCTTTGCCTTGTAAATGTAGGGGGCTCTTGCTCATGTCGAATTTTCTCCCTTCTTGAAAAAACAAGGAGTGGCTTGTCTGCTTGTGATATCTCTTTAAAAGTTGTGTTGACTGGACCTACTGTTATTGTCACCTCTAGTTCTGTTAGGCTATGACTTGTATGGCTAAAGTTCCATAGCTGAAATTCATTTTGTTTTCTCTCTCCCTGAATTTTAAGCTTGGAGTAGAATGGTTTTTCCTCAACGAAAGTGATATCCATAGAATGATAGAACTTTTTCGTTGATGGAGAATAACATTTGTAGCCTTTATGATTAGGTGAATAGCCTAAGAAAGTGCAAGGAATTGAGGTGGGGTCCAATTTGCTACGAGTAGGTGTATGATTATGGACAAAAACAGAGCACCCAAAAATTTTGAGAGGGATAGTTGTGAATAGTCTAGAGGTTGGAAAGGAGGTTTGAAGGATGGAATGCGGAATGTAGTAATTTAGGACTTTGGAGGGCATTCAATTGATGAGGTAGGCAACTGTAAGGATTGCATCTCCCCAAAACTTTGATGGGACATTTGTGGCCAGCAACAAGGATTTAGCAATTTCCAATAGATGACGGTTTTTCCATTCTACAACTCCATTTTGTTGTGGGGTATTGACACATGAGCTTTGATGAACAATCCCATTTTTCTGGAGATAGGATCCTAGAGCAAAGTTGTAGTATTCACGACCATTGTTTGTTCGCAACACTTAAATATTTGCTTGAAATTGTGTCCTCACCATGTTGTGAAAGTGCTATAAGATTTCTCCTACCTCTGACTATTCCTTCATGAGAAACACCCATGTTGTTCTTGTGAGGTCATCAAATGTAACGAACCATCTAGAACCTGTGATATTATTAATCTTAGAGGGCCCTCATACATCACTATGGATTAAGGAAAATGGATGAGATGGTTTATTGAATAATGAAGGAAATAATTTTTGCAAGTACATAAAGTTGGGGTGGCCTAGGCGATAATGCCACAACAGTACAAACTAAATTTTAGGTAAGGTGGTTGCACAAGAAGATTTTGACACTTCTTGTTTTTTTCTTGAAGTTATCAACCTTAAGGAGATAGAGCCCCGATTGCCAATTGTCTTCCTCGAATCCAAAGCCTGAAATTCACATAAATGAGAATGAAATTTAGTAACACAATGTAGGTCTTTGGTTATTTTGCTTATGGACAATAGATTACAATCAAGTTTAGGGACATAAAGAACATCATTTATGGTGATATCCTTAGAGACAATGATTGTTCCTTTACCAACCACTTTAGAGTGAGTACCATCTGCGATTCGAACTATGGAATTCTCATGACAAGGGAAATACTTGGTGAACATGTTAATATCCCCGGTCATGTGGTCAGATGCTCCTGAGTCCACAATTCAATCTGTTGTCCTTCCTTTACATGCAGATAAAGCATTTAAATGGTTACCTGTTTGTGCCAAAGAGGAACTACCATTGGAGCTCTCTATTTTTGTACTTTACTGAAGTAGTTTCTGCAACATGTCGATCTGCTCTTTGCTGAATGGGCTATGTTCAGGTGCTGCAGCTTCTATGGTGTTCTTTAGATTGTGGGCAGAAACCGTGTTGCCCCTGTTTTCTCTGCCTTTTGGAGGTTTTCCATGGAGAAACCAACATGTGTCCTTTGTATGTCCTATCTTCTTACAATTTCCGCACGAAGGTCTGGACTTTTTCTGTTGGTAGTTTTTGTTGCAATCCCTTTGCAGCCAAGGCTGAGCTCTCAAATATTTGCACAACAGTATAACCTCCTAGCATTATCTTCCTTCTGTTTTCTTCTTTTCTAACCTCAGAGAAGACTTCTCAGACCTTTGGGAGAGGTTTCTTCCCAAGAATCCGTCCACGAACCTCATCAAGGTCGTTATTGAGTCCAAGGAGGAATTTATAAATTCATTCCTTCTCCACAAGGGTTTTATATTGCATACTATCTTCTGCACAACCCCACTTGATCTCCTCATAAATGTCCAGCTACTGCCAATATCGAGTGAGGGTGTTAAAATATTCTGTAAGTGTAGAATTACCTGTCTTAAGTCATGAATGAAGCTTTTAATCTCAAAGATTGCTGAAATGTTGTCCACGTTTGAATATGTCTCTTGTGCTGCATCCCATATTTCTTTTACAGCGCTGAAATACATAAAGTCTCCTCCGATTTCATTTGTCATAGTATTTAGAAGCCAAGACATTACCAGACTGTTTTCTAGTTTCCAAGTTTTGAGTTTGGCATCGCCCTCATGTGGTTTTGTAGCTCTACCAGTGCTATACTCCTTCTTTTCCTTTCCTTAGAGGAAGAGGCAGACAGATCTTGCCCATTGGGTGTAATTTTGGCCATTAAGTTTGTGGCCTATGATTTGGAGGTTGTTTCCCTCAAGTGTGCTGGTAAGGACAACACCCCCAGTCTCCATCTTGAGCCCTTTCTCTTGTTTCTCACTCTTGCGAACCATTAGACGGAGAGGTATTTAGTGTTGGTTCAAATCGTGCTATGATTGTATATATTCAAGCCTGGTTACAGGGTTACAAATAAATATTTTTCAAAAATAAATAAGGAAATAATCTCCTCTTAAATAAAAATAGATATTGCTACCTAATAAAAGAAAATAAATAATCACTCTTAATCTCTACGAATAACTAAATGAAGTCAGAACTCATTAAATCCGAAAGATTCTATCCTAATCTCTACGAATAACTAAATGAAGTCAGAACTCATTAAATCAGAAAGATTCTTTCTTAAAATAGCTGACGGATTTCCAATAGTTTTTATTATTTTAAATAATAATGTGCATGTTAATTTTAATTTTAGTAGATTTTTTAATACATATTTATCTGTGTAATTTATTTGTTTCTTTTTTGGTTTTGTTTAAATTTGAGATATTGTTTAAGAGATTTAAAATTAAGATAAAAGGGATTTGAAGCTGTCAAAATCAATTTTGTAGTTATTTGGAAGCTAGGATGAGAGAGAAAAAAAAAGGAATAAAGTGGTGCTACTTAAATTAAAGGGTATAATGAAAAGTAAAATATGTACATAAAGAAAAAATAATCTCGTTTATACACTGTTATAGATAAAAGTTCCAGCCGAGAGTTATTTAGCATTATAGTTTATAGAATTCTCATTTTAACATGAGACACAGCCATCCTCTTGGATATGATGGTAATTTAATTTATACTCAATCATGACCCTTGATATTTGACAAATCAACTAGCTGTATTGTATCATATTATGCTCCTTTTGAGCTTGTTTCAAATTAAAATTTAAAAAAAAACTATTAATATAAAATGCAAAAGTGAGGATTGAAAGAAGAGACTGGGACAGGGATAGGGAATATAAAGGAGAAGAGATAGAATCATAATATTAATCAATGATAAAAATTGAAAATTTCACAATAACGCCTTCTCTATAGTGAGGGGCCCCCCTACTAACCCTGTGGTGGTCAAAATTCAATTTAAAGTAGTTTTCATCATTCTTGAATTTTTTTTGAAGTTTTTATGCCATGCTCCAAGCAGGGGTATAGCAGGACAAGGGATTTGAATAGTCGCGAGCTATTGCAGCAATTGCCTGCTTTGCAGCAACTTCTCTATTGCCTTGTTGGTTGCCGTGTAATATTCTGAACCCTGTGAAGATTCATTGTCATTTTTCTATATTGCCACTCCCTCTCTTTTCTTCCAAAATTGTTCTATCAGTATTGTATTCGTTTTTAAATAATGGTTAAGCAATTGTGCTGCGACTTTTCAGCCAGAAGGAGCAGCTGTTCGCAGCTATGTGATACAATATGCCCTGGCCCTGGTATGTATTGTGTCAAGATATTCATTCAGAACTTTCAAATCAACTAGAAATAAAATTAGTTTGTTTTTCTAAGAACAATTTCCTAGGTGTGTCATTTATAATAGATTTCTATATGAACTCTTACATCGCCGTAGCCTGGGGGAAATTATGATATATTATTGTGCAGTTGACTGATGCATAATTTGGTTGATCACTTGATCTTAGAAGTTGTGGAACATTTCTGTTTTGTTTTTGTTTACGTGGATTACAGCAATGGAAAACTAAATTGTTGGGCTATGAAATTCAAGCATTAATTGGAAAAACATACACGTATCTAAACTATTTACTGCTTCCTTGAAAAATGGTGGTTCTGGTAAAATCCTTCTCCATGTTGGGTACCTGGTGATATGAGAACTGATTTTCAATAATCTTCATCTAATACATCCTTTTAGGAAAGGGACAACTGTTATGGTGGCAATTTGTTCGTAATGATGCCTCATTTGTAGTTGTAAATTCCCTTAATTTCACTGATTATACTCTTGTGTGTTTCATTTGAAACATTTGTTTGATTATATTGAAGTTAAATAGTTTTAAAAGTTCATATATTTAGTGTGCTATTGATATACTTCTTATGATCATTTTAGGTTCTAAAAGAAAGCTTTAGCATTTATTGTGCTATTAATGACGGCATTATCAACCTTGTTGATAAGGTAAACAGACATTACCTACGCTATAGTATCAAATTTAAATAAAATCTGTACAATATTGTGATAATTTTTTATTTCCTTGTAGTTTTTTGAGATGCTCAGGCATGAATCTATCAAAGCCTTTGATGTCTATAAACGTGCAGGCCAGCAGGTGATTATTTGTATGACACTAGGTTTTTGTAATATATTTTTTCATGATGCTTGTATTGAGATGCCTGGTAATTACAGGCAGAAAGTCTCTCTGATTTCTATGAAATATGCAAAAGATTGGAAATTGCTAGGAACTTTCAGTTTCCTGTTTTAAGAGAGGTATATGTCTGTTATTGCATCAATTTAGTGTAACAGGTTCTCTTTTATCTTTAATTTTTCTCACTGCTTACATTTTGATGTTTTTAGCCTCCACCATCATTTCTTGTTACCATGGAAGACTACATAAAGGATGCACCGAGACTGGTTACAGTTTCAAGCGAGCCATTAGTAAGTACATAATTCACTGTTTATAAAGGAATAATTGTTAGGGTTTCTTTATCATTGGTATTTTTTATTAATAGATTCCAGACATCAATGCATTATTTTCCGTAAGATTGAGCTTTTGGATTAGGTTCGAGGTCACTGATAAATACTCTTCTTTATCAACAGTTACTGACTTATAGACCACATGATGTTGCCACAATAGAAAACGAATACGACAAATTATCTCAAGAACAGGAGCCCTCAGTGCCAGTTGATGATATTATCTCAAACTCTGAGCTTGCTCCTCCTCCACCGTCTCACAACAACTATTTTGAAACTGGAGACTTACTGGTGAAACTTTAATCGAAGGTTCAGTTATTTCAGATTATGTTTTTCTTCAACTTTCTTCATTCTTTGTCGTGGTTGCAGGGGTTGAATGACAGTACATCTGATGCATCCTTGATAGAAGAAAGAAACGCTCATGCCCTCGCCATAGTCCCTACAGAAATTAGTGAGCTTTTGTTTATTTGCTTTTAAAATTCTACAATTTAGTGAGGTTCTGTAGATAATATGTACGACTGTTTTGTGCATATATATGAATTACAGCTTTAGATTCACGTGCTGATCCGGCCAGAGATTTTGATCCAACCGGATGGGAGCTTGCTCTGGTCTCCACTCCAAGTACAACTGTTTCTCCAGTCAATGAGAGACAATTGGTAGGTCGTTCTTAAGTTTTTAGTGTGTTATTTCCCCTTAAAATTTTCTAGCTTCCTATGCTTTTTCTTTCCTTTAAATTATCCTCAGAAATAATCAGATACTAAGCATGGGCGTAGCATTCATTGACCATAATATAAAGTCAAAGTAATGCAATTGATACCATTCACTAAATTCAGTTGGATGTTGGATTTTGAACTGGTTCTATTTTAGACCACAAGCAGAAGATTTGATATAATTAAAAATTACTTCATATTCTATTATTGGCTTGCAAGATTAATGCATCATATGATTTTTCAACTACTAGTTTAATTTTTGAATTTTATACCGTTGAATATTAAAATAAAATTAAAAAAACCTAGCATTCATTACATTGTTTCATGATTCAGCAGTTTGGATCATTGGATGACACGTTCAGGAAATTATTTTTGGAGTCAAATGAGATGTATTGCAGAATTATAGTGTGTATATTGCTTACCTTTGTGACATATAAGATTTGTAGTACTGTTTCAGAAGACACAAATATAAATTACTCGGAAGAGGAGTATTTACATAATTCTACCCAAGAAGCTTGTTTAGATCGCTCTTAATCTTTTATTGCACAACATCATTTTTATCATGTCACACATGATTTTCTCTTTTCTTAAGGTCGCCTAGTCTTTGTACTACTCAATGTCATGTCATATTGATTAATTTGTTTAGTGATTTGCAGACTATTCCTCTTTTTCGGACACCAGATTAGTATTTACTAGTTTGTGCAACTTGTTTTTATGATTGTTAAGCAAAATCAAGAGTTAATTGTTTGGTTATTGACATGCTAGATTGTTTAATAAAATCAAGTAACAGCTGTGTTTATCATTCTTTTTTCATTGAATATCAGGCTGGTAGCTTGAGTTCTCTCACCCTCAACAGTTTATATGATCAAGGAGCATATAGACATGCACAACAACCTGTTTTTGGAGTGCCAGCTCCAAATCCATTTGAAGTGCAAGATCCTTTTGTTTTGTCAACTAGCATCCCTCGCCCACCCACCGTACAAATTACAACAATTTCTCAACAGCATATTAATCCTTTCGGTCATTACCAACCATATCAGCCACCGCAGCAGCATATGCTGATGAGCTCAGCAAATCCCTTCGAGGATGCAGGATATGGGGCATTTCCTGTGCATCCTGTTTCTCACCCTCGTAATAACAATCCATTTGGAAGCACTGGCATGCTATAGGAACACCTTATTTTGGAGATTCGATGTAAAGCTGGATTTTGTTAGATAGATATGGTTTGTAGGATGAAATGTTTAATATAATATGGTTGTAATGTCAATCATTTTATAATAAGATGGTGGGATTTTATTTTCTCTGATTACATCTCCATTCAAATTCGTACATGCATACGTTTTCAATGTTCACATACATATCTTGAGTAGAGATTGTATAGATAATGCGCCTTATTACATCTTACATAGCTTTTGGAGTAGTATTATAGGAAACTGAGGAGGAACAGCTTGGGGTTGTGATTGTTCTGTAGCAAAAATACAATTGATGCTCAATGAAAGTGGCAATATAACAACATAGGTAGCACCTTTTTATTAAACCTCAAAGTATCTGCAAGATGAAATCCGAACTTAGAAGAAGTTTGGGCAAACAAAGGAAATACAATTCCTCACCCTCTTCTAATCTAGACATTACCTAATATATCATTCATTTTTTTCCCCTACCTTCAACTTCCACCTTTTTCTTTTTCACATGGAACCCTTTTTTTTGAAATACCTATATTGCCCTTTCTGATTTATAACTCCTTTAACCTCCTAAAGCATGAATGCTATTATGCTCTCCATTGGTGTCTTGTAAGTTCTTGATTTAGGCATTGAATTTGGCAAAAAGTATTGTTGGAGGTCATGGTCATGTAGAGGTTGAATTTAGCTTACTCCTTTGGATAAATATTTCGTTTTTATAAAAGGATTTGAGCAAGGGGTGGAGGTAACACTGGTTTTGAGATTTATTTTCTGGTTATGTAATTCGAAGATTTTTTAGGTTGAACAATCTAAAATAATAATTATTGAAAATCACTAATTAAAAAAGCAATGTAAATACTTTTTTATTAAAAACAATAACAGAAATTAAAAGCAAAAAATAGAAACAGAATAACTAAAAGCAAAATCATAGACAACAAAATTAAAAATAGAAACAGAAATAAAAAAATTAAAAATAAAAACAGAAGTAGCAAACATAAAAGTAGAAATAGAAAAAAAATTAGAAACATAAAAAAATAGAAACAACAATTTAAAACAGAAATAAAAAAAATGAAACAACAAAAATAAAAATTAAAAACAGAAACAGCAAAAATAAAAACAAAAAATAGAAAAATAAAAATAAAAACAGAAAAGAAAAAATTAAAGATGAAAACAAAAACAACAATTAAAAACGTAAACAAAATAAAAGAAGATAAAATATGATACATGAAAATAATATTAAATAAGACACAGGATAAAATAAAATATGGTTGAATATTATAAATATTACACTTTTTAGTTTAAACTTTTATTTTGAATTTTTCAAATTTTTAGAATTAAAAATAGATTTCAAACTAAAATAGGAACTAAATTTTGTTCTTTTTTCAACTGAAAATAATAGACGAATAAGAAAACTACAAATTGAAATTTAATTGAATTTTCCAAGAATGAATGTCAAGTGTAGTGTTTTGGATTGTCATGCTCGACATAGACGGTTTACTAGATGAAAAGTAATAAGAAATAGAGTATAAACAGTTAACACTAAAACAAGAGTTCGCAAGAAGGTTATTTGTTGTTAAAGAATAAAAATTAAAAAATGAGACTAAAGCAAATTAAAATTGAGTCTCTAAGGTAATTTATTATTGAATCCTTTATCAGATATCATATATGTCATTTATCCAATTTCTAAACAAAAGTGAATTAATCCCCCAAGTTTTAAAGTTCTTCATCCTATCCAAACACATATACCCTATCCAAACACATATATATATATATATATTAGTCTTTTATCTCTTAAATTAAATAAATAAAAAATATTCAAAATAAATAAGAATTCTAATTAAAAAATAGTATTGAATTATTAACAAACTTTCAAAAACAATTCCTTAGAATTCGAAAAGACTTAGGGGAGTCAGAAATTTATGAACAAAACTTAATTGCATAGAACATTAAAATTTAATGTGCAATTACAAGAGAAATCAATCCAAAAAGGTTTTACCTTCAATGCAAAGGAAACACAGATTTGAAGATCCCAAGTGTGGAGTGGAGTGTATTGTGTCTTCTTTTAAGTTTTCTCTTCTGTGTATATTTGAATTCAATTTTTTTTTTATTTTTTTTTCTAAAATTGTGTAAATTTTGTTTATGATATTTGATGGATCCTATATTCTCTCGTTTTTTTTCTCATTTTGTTTTTGAGATTTTGTAGATTTTATTCTCCAATTCTTTTTCTCAAATTTTATAGATTTTGTTTATGAGATTTGGTAGATCTTATTCTTTAGTTGTTTTTCTCATATTTTTATTTCCACTTATCTTTTAGATATTTTGTGATTCAAGTCTAGCCATGCATGCTTGTGTCAAGTTCTATTTTCCTTGGATGTTTATAGATTTTCATGTTGAATGGAATGGAGGCGGGAATAGACGTGTAGAAGTGTTGAACCAAGGTATTTGAGATGGAAAAATAAAGTGAATTCTAGGTGAGGTTAGGCCAACACACTAGGAGAAAGTCAAAGGAGAAGTCTTGAAAGAATCTACAAGTAGAAGAGGCTCAAATTTTTCAGCATTTCAAAACTCATTAATAAATTGATAGAAAGAACCTCTATTTATATGGCAAAAGATGACTAACCCTAACCTTAACATGTCTTGCATGGTTATAAAAAACCTCTCAAATACGAGCTTGATAGGTGGTAAGCCATGAGTGGAGAGTGGGGAGTGCCATGTGGCAAGATAGCTTGTAGCCCAAGCTCTTAATTCCTCTCCGATGAGAGGAAGACAAATGTCTTGGACACTAATTACATGGAGGAGTGGCGTCTAATCTTAGTTTGCACAACAAGCTAGGGTTTTTAACCTAACTTGGCACCCAAGCAAGGGTTTTTACCCTAGGTGGTGCCTTTTTCCTCTCCTTCAAAGCTTGGCCCAATTACAAGGCCTAAAAGAAATCCTACATTACTTGGCTCAAAATGCAAGGCCAAAAAATCCTATCCTACTATTTTACAATTTTTATTAGTAAAGACCTTGTAAACTTGATGCTTCAATATCTCTGATCTTTAATTTTGAATTTGGGTTTTAATGCCTTATTTGAGGCCTAAACAAGCACAATTAAGTTCAATACCCTGTTAAGCTGTTGATCAAGTCTCTAACTCAATAATCTCTTTATTTTTAGTATTGGAGATGAGTTTGCATTATTTTGTTTCCAATTCTCTATCAGATAAGTAAATTGAATTTTGATTAATCATGCCTATGAACATCAGAATTTGATGGTGTCTTTCCATAGTAGAATAATCTAAAGTAGGTGTTGAACATTACTATTTTGGTTAAAAAAAAAAAAGAAATTCTCTAGTCTTAGGATAAAAAATGTTTAACCATTGATAAGGTGAAGACAATTAAAGAAAAGACAGAGACATTGACAGAAAAAATAAAAGAGATACTATGATTTTTAGAATAAAGTTCAACATACACTATATTTGATTTTGATTATGTGCTTAACAATAAAATATACAACATTTTTTTATAAACATCAAATCTCAATAAATGTAAGTGCTTTGTTTGGTTAAACAGACACAACTTTTTACTTATATAGCTTTGTTTTGCGGTATAGATGCACAAACATTTTGCTTATATATTTTTGTATAATAAGTTTTTGCTTATATATTTTTGTATAATAAGTTTTTGCTTGGATACATGATAAGTACACATAATGTGAAATATTTCATTGTACACGTTGAATATTTATAATTTTTTATTATATGCTTGCAAAAATGTTCGTCTTTTCATTTATCACACGAGGATCTCACATTGAAGTGTCTACATCAAAGATCTCTTAAAAAACACACCCAAAGTTGTTCGATAAAAACATTTTTTTTGAAAAGGTGAAATTGTAGCCCTGCAAAGACAATCAACCTTGTTAGGTCATCATTTTACTCTAGTTTAAGAAAAAGTTATCTAACTTAGGCTTGATAAGTCATGCCATGTATCAAAGAGTTGGGTAAGGGGGAGATATGCATTTAATATTGCATGAATAAAATTTAATTCATCTTCAAGCTTGAATGTGGTCATATGCAAAACCTAGAAGAAAAAATGGGCAAGACCTCACAACAACTTTAAAGGATTTGCAATAACTCTCTTCTTTTCAACATCTATGTATAGAAGATCTCATGAAGAAGAAGGATTGATGTCAATATTAGAGAAAAAAGTTGTTAATGCTCTTATTTTCTCTATTAATCCTTAAGCCTTAGTTTTTGAGTAAGACCACTATTATGTTCATTGGCTATCTAAAAGAGTATTTTCAACCTTATATCCATCTTAGGACATTACTCTTTAACGAAATTGTGATCGTTTAAAACACACGCTTTGTGTAAGCAAAGTGTTTAGCCAAGAGTGTTTGACTTCACATAATACTCAAGTTTTAGCTAGGAGTAACTATGTGTTTAAATAATACTCTATGACTAGCTAAGAGTGGTTGGATCCAAATAATATCCTATTTTTAGCTAAGAGTGATTGTGATCCAAATATTAGTTTGTGTTAAGCTAGGAGTATTTTGAGCTTCAAATAATAATCACCTTGTATCTTACAGTATTAGTCTTCCAGGAGAACTTGATTGAGTTGATCAACAATTGAATGAAGTCTAGGTTTTGTGACAAATCAGTATAAAAATATCTTAAATCTCTATCAACTCTTATCATATTTAAATTGCATGTTATTTATATGAAACTAACCAACGAAGGAGAATTTTTCTTAAACGAGTTTATCATAGTGCATATGTCAATTTGAAATCGCATCTAACTATCTTCATCAGATGCTTCTCTTAGGAAAAACTTCTTAATGTTTGTCAAGTTAAACTTTGTCTAGTTGCTTTTATCAATTATTGATTTATAAAATTTTGCTAAAAGTTTCAAATGTACAATTCAATCTCCACTTTTTATATATTTCACCTGTTTTCATAATGATAAAATAACAAAAATCATTAGAATTTTGAAATGAAGAACATGTATTCTTAAAGGTTAGACTAACTAGAATAAATTGAGATTCTATTCTAAAAAGAGTTCATTACACCAAAATCCTTCCAAATACAAGTAGAGAATAATAATACAATCTCTATAAAAAAAATAGAGAACACAATTATTATTATTAAGAAAATCTTAAAGTGGAAACTATTTTTTTTTTATTTCAATCACTACAATAATAAAAAGAAGAAAGGAAGTCTTCATGCTAACTTTGAGTAAAAAACAAGCACTTACATAATAGACTGAATATATTCTTATAAATTTTCCTTTTTCAATATATTATATAG